>Ga0209174_10000005_pt1 | contig 304676 bp, 264 predicted proteins | sample JI91814BDNA_FD_187505 | JGI IMG/M metagenome (GOLD analysis project Ga0209174, IMG submission 187505) | Wastewater effluent complex algal communities from Wisconsin, to seasonally profile nutrient transformation and Carbon sequestration -... | ecosystem: Engineered > WWTP > Effluent > Algae...
TAATTAAGTTCATAGTAAAACCATTATGACGACTTTAGGCTTTGACGGCTCTTTTTGTGCCTATTTCAGACTCATCTGCCTTGGAATCATAGCCTCATTTCAGACGCATGTTGCGTTGGACAAGACTAATGGTTGACATAGGGCGTAAAGATGATTAATATTCACCTCTCAGCTAGGGGCTATAGCTCAGCTGGGAGAGCGCTTGCATGGCATGCAAGAGGTCAGCGGTTCGATCCCGCTTAGCTCCACCAATCGATGTGTCCCCATCGTCTAGAGGCCTAGGACATTGCCCTTTCACGGCAGTAACAGGGGTTCGAATCCCCTTGGGGACGCCAGTACTAGCAATACCAGGACTGGCTGAATCTAATCTGTAGGGTTAAATCAAGAGGCTCTATAAGCATGAGCTAGTTTCAGTACCATTGTTCTACGACTGTTATTAGTTATTTTGTTAGCATAATTGATTATATCTTCCCAATTAAAGTTATCAGGGATTTCTAGCTCTGGTAAAGAGTAAAACAACTTGCTTTTAGTTGCTTTTAAGTAAAAAAAATCAAATAGTGATTTTTCTGGTTGCGCCATTTTTATGTGGTTGTCGCCTACTATATCAAAGCCCATAAATAAATCAGGCTGTATATGATGAATAGAGAAGCATCCCACGGTAGTATCATAGATCCTAGTTCTGGCGATTGAAATTACGTAGGTATTAGATGGTATCTGTGAAATCATGCCGTGGAAATATAGTGCTGATTGCAATGAAATATAACTTGGTAAGGGCGCGGTTAAATATTCCGGTAGAATAAATGGGTCGAGCGAGGCTGTTAATGCCCATAATCCGCGACGTAAGTGAATTATTAAATTCTCAGCACTTAATTTAGCTAGCAACTGGTAGCCATGCTTGTTAGTAGTATTTAATAATATAGACACGTCTTCAGTTTTAAATACTGGAGTGTTCATGGCAAGTATCTTATTATAAACGCTTATTAATCGCATTTAACTCACCAAGATATGTTATAACTGAATCAATAATACTCTGCCAAATGCTTGCATCTGAGTATTGTTTAATATATTCATACTCTAAATATGAAACGACTTGGGCTTTAAATTCCGCGAATGAAATGCTGTTAGCATTTGCAATAGCAGTATCTAATTCAGCAGCTGTGAACTGGTTGGGGGCAATACTTGCGCCTTGCTGAAGTAATAAATTAATATCAAATATATCTCTGGCTTGTGTTTCAGTACGTAGAATTAATGCAAGAATTTTTTGTTGTAGCGCTATGTCGGTAGGATAGTGGCTGACATATATGGTGCGTAAATTATAATTTATGCTTAAGCTCTTTGCGATGGGTTCTAATACCGAGGCCATTTCGGCTTTGCGGCGTGAAAATTCAATCTTGGTATTAACTTCTAGTGTGTTAGACGCTACTTTTAATTTAATCTTCCAACGTTGAGTAGTTTCTGTTTGTTTTGGGGTGGTGAAATTTACTATTGATATAGCCCTGGTGTTAAGTATTTGTTTAAAAGGCAGACTACTTAAGATCTTAGAAACTGATTTTTCTAGCGTCGCTACTGCAATAGTGTGCACATCAAAATCAATATCTTCGGAATATCTTATGCTGTTTAGAAAAAATCTTAGGTTACAACCGCCTTTGAGTGCATATAACCGCTTATCTATCTTTAGACTTAATTGCTCCAAAAACAGCAGGTGGAATAACTCTACTTGGGTTTGGATATTTTGTTTTATTTCCATAATACCAACAATCTTCTTATGGTGGGTATATTAAGTATTATAGATTGTTAGGGTATGGTAGGCAAATTTTATAAGATTTAGTTGTTGTGCTAAAATATAGGTATGCACCGTCACGGATGACAATCATGCAAATCGAGTTTATCAACATAGGTCTAGCATTTGTGGTGGGGGTTAACAAGCCATGGATATAAATCATAACTTATATCGATCGTTAGCTTTTACGTTAGCAGCGTTAGCCTTGTTTGTGCCAGCTAATTTGTATCCATTTATGACTATGAAATATTCAGGTCATTATCAAAATGCGACTATTTGGGATGGTATAAGTTCTTTGTTTGAAAGTGGCATGTGGATAACTGGCGGCATTGTATTTATGGCGAGTATAATTATCCCGTTATTTAAACTATTGGCATTATTATTTGTTATAATTACAAAATTATTAAATATTGCTGGTGCGCAGCGCGCCAGTTTATTAATTTTAGTAGATTTTATTGGTCGCTGGTCGATGCTAGATATTTTTATCGTAGCGATTATGGTAGCGCTGGTTAAATTCGGTTCGTTTGCCACAGTAAAAGCTGATGTCGCCAGTTACATGTTAGGTGGGGTGGTAATTTTTACTATGTTAGCCTCAGCGACGTTTAGGGAAAAACATTCATGAAAAATTTAATACTTACTTTGACTATTTGGGTTATGTGCTTTGCCTGTATTATTGCTAGTGTCATATTAACTTATAACTGGTATCGTGACCGTGGACCGGATATCCAAATTTATTTTAAAAATGCCGTGGGCTTAGTGCCAGAGCAATCGAAAATAATTTATCGTGGTGTGCAAGTCGGTAAAGTCACTGATATTAGTCTAGACCAAGATAGTGATGATATTATTGTTACGGCTAAGTTAACCAAACATGCAGTAGCCTTAATCGGCAAAGACAGTAGATTTTGGATCGTGCAACCCGAGTTAGGTCTGGATCGGGTAAGTAATCTGAGCGCGATTGCGACCGGGGATTTTATTGAGGTTGAGCCAGTCAAGGGTGAATTTGTTAATAAATTTGTAGGTTTGGAGGATATGCCAGTTGCGCACCGTCTGGCTTCGGGGTTACGCTTGGTTATTAAAGCTAAAGAATTAGCCGGTATAAATGTAGATTCACCAGTATTATATCATGGTTTACAAATTGGCGAGATAGATAATATAACGCTTACCGACGATAAACATGCGATAAAAATTATAGTAGATATTTACAAAGATTATATTGATTTAGTGCGTAAAAACTCGTATTTCTCCAACATCAGCGGCTTTCGTGCTGATTTGCATTTGTTCGGTGGATCGCATATTAGGTTAGATTCATTGCGCACGTTGCTGAAAGGCGGAATAAACTTGCATACAACTAATTTTTCTGCACCGGTTGCAAAAGTAGGCGCTGAGTTTAAGCTACTCTCAGCAGAAAAAGTCTTAGAGATGCAAGAAGGTTAATTACCCAGAGTTAATCTCCGGTGTTTTTTAACTGGATTGTAAGATAAGTCTAGCTCTAATTTTTCTAGATCTAGTTCTGCAGGACGTTTATTACTAAAATCAGGAAATGAAAACAACATGTTTGCTGATTTATCTGATAAGTCCAGGTCAGGGTCAAAGTAAAACTTATCTAATTCTAAGTTAAAATCTAGAGCTGCCATACTAAAAATTTCGATAGCTTTGATTTCTGGTTGAACTATATTAGTGGTTAGCTTCGTTAAAATTTCTGGTGATAAGTCTACGGTTAAAGGCTGACTAATCTTATCCCGTAAATTTTTCAAGTGCTGTGCAGTTGGAATGATTCTGGCACCTAAAGCAAAATTTTTTCGATAAACTTGTGTAAGTATATTGTTAATAGCACGATTTTTGCTATCGTCCACCAGATGTATATTCTCTTTTTCTGCTTGAATTAATTGAGAGATTGCTTGGCCTGCATTCGCTCCTAATGTTACTTGAGGAATAGTATTAACAAAATTAAGTTGCATGCCATGTTTAATGATAGTTTTGTTGTACTCTGGATCATAATTTCTAGGATCTAATATTTTCATTATATCGATAACTTGAGCTCCCCACTCAAGTGCATCAGGCTCAAAGTTACTACTTTTTTTAATGCGAGCGCAAAAAGTACCTAAACTAATTTTTCCGTTATGCTTTGCTTGTTTATTTAGTCTTAAACCATAGGCCTGCAATTGTATAGATGTACGGTTAACTTTATTTTGCGTCAAACCGGTGTAGGGAAATTTTTGCGTGAGGCTTGGCTTATAAGCTTTAAAACTGATTTTATCCAACGGCATGTTGCTCTCCTAATTATTCTATAATTAATGTAACTTGACTATTAGTCATTATTATTGGTTCCTTGATATTTATCGACCTGTGTTGATAAATATTTATACTTTACGAAAAAATATTATCCTGCTAACCTGTGCATTAATTAGTCCCCATCGTCTAGAGGCCTAGGACGTTGCCCTCTCACGGCAGCAACGCGGGTTCGAATCCCGCTGGGGACACCATAATTGTAAACAATAAAATGGAGCACAGATGCAGACTGAATTTATTGATTATCAAGCTGGTGAGTTAACCATGCAGGGCTTCATGGCGCGTAAAAAAAGTGTCAAATCCCAGCCATTGGTGTTGATAGTGCATGACTGGAGTGGCTGTAGAGAATTTGCGCAAGATAAAGCACGATATTTTGCTGAGCAAGGCTATGTTGGATTTGCAGTCGATTTATATGGCAAGGGACAGCGTGGTAGTGATACTGATAGCTCGATTAATCAAAAACTTATGGGCTTAGTCATGCAAAACCGTGCGGCTATAGTTACGCGCTTACAAGCAGCTTTAGAATGCGCAACCAATTTGCAAGATATAAATCCGAGTAAGGTGATTGCGCTTGGATTTTGTTTTGGTGGATTATGTGTTTTGGATTTCGCGCGTGCTGGAGCTAATATCTCGGCAGTTATCAGCGTGCATGGTTTATTTTTTATGCCCGAAGAAAATAGTAAAGCTAAAATTACCGCTAAAGTTTTAGCTATGCTCGGTTACGACGATAAAATGGCAACACCTGATTCGTTAGCGGCATTTCATGCCGAGATGACTAGTCGTGGAGCAGATTGGCAAACCCATGTATTCGGTAATATCTCGCATGCTTTTACTAATCCAAAGGCCAATGATTCTAGTTTAGGTTTACAATATAATAGTATTGCCGACAAAAGAACCTGGGAAATAGTAAGCAACTTTACAAGCGAAGTTTTTGCCTAAACAAACTGTACGAAAGAATAAGATAGATTACTGTCAATGGAAAAGTTATCTACTTCTTCAGCTTCTTGCGCCAGTAGGGTTTCTGCTATTTGTAAATATGGGATTAATTTCGCATGCAGCTTGGTAATCTCAGCATCGATCGCTATAAGACGATCTGGTATTCTTTGTTGCTCTGCATTAACACGAGCGATTTTGGTAGATTGAGACGTAAATAAGTATAAACAACAGTTTGTGAAATGATTATTAACTGGCTTCACAACTGTTTGCTGCCTGGATAGCTGCAATTTTTCTCGTTCATAGTTGTCAATGCTGTGCACAATATCTACAGCAGGCTTTAATTCTAATTGATATTTATTAGTTCGAATCTGTTGATATAGCTGTTTAAAATCTTTTTGCAATTGACTTTGTTCTGTCTCATTTTCAATATGTGTATTATGCATAATTAATGCCCTCCCTGGGCAGCTTGGTATCCTAGGTGTTTAGTTTTTAAATACTACAATAACTGATATTAAATTCAATGTTGCTGGTAACTTGTGTTGGTCGTTGATTCGAACTTTCATATGACAAAAAGCGTAGATTAATACGATGTTTGCTGCCGCTAGTTTCTGGGAAGCTGGTGGAATCAGATGGTAACTGAATGCGTACCATCTGGCAAGCTTGTTGCGGATTTAATGACTTCTGATAAAATCCAGCTTCAGCTATTTGTGCATCAAATACCGCGCTATCTCGCAGTAAGTTGTTTAATAAATTTATGCCGCTATCTATTGGCAGCAACTCGTCTAACCACAGTTGAATTTGTTGTTGTCGAACTTGAATTGGTTGATGTAGCCAATAATAAAAACCTGGAATATCAAAACTATTGATGCTAGAAGAAATTGCTACACGCTGACGTATAGAATTAAGTAAATCATCTTCGCGCAAGGTGCGGGATGCTTTGCCGGTAATGTGTTGAATTGCATGCAACTGGGTATGTAAGTCATCCAGGGTTTGTTGTAGTCGATTACTGTCAACTGCCGGGGCATCAAGCAAGTTATTTAAGCTGCCTATGTTTCGTTCTAGTTCTTTAGTTAATTCACTTTTAATGTCATTACGGTCAACGATATTTAAAATTTCAATAAGTACCAATAAACTAGCTTGGCTATCCCAAGTCGAGTTATGGTGTGAAAAATAATTGATTTGTGAAAAATAGTTTTCGAGCCGCATAAAGTTACGCATACGCTCATTAAGTGGAAATTCATAAAGTATAGGTTGTTGCATATTTGTTAGCATCTCATTTTTAATCATACTGCTAAGTGGACTATAGCACATATGCCTAATTGTTTTTAGATGCTGCCAACTGTAAATAGTGTTGGTGTAACTTGAGCACTGCTTGCTTGAGTGTTGCCGGGTCGCCAGTATTTTGCAGTATATCATCACTGGCGGCTAATCTTTCTTTTCTAGTTATCTGGGTGGCTATAATGGCGCGAATTTCTTGCTCATCACTGTGATCACGCAGACTAGCGCGCTTAATCTGTTCTGCCTCGGAGCAATCTACGCTCAAGATCCGGTCACAGCTATCTTGCGAGCCGGTTTCAATAAGTAGTGGAATTTCAATCACACAGTAGGGAGCGGTCAAATTCTGAGCAAAAGCTAAAATCTTTTGTTTAATTAAGGGATGTAATTGCTTTTCTAGCCATTGGCGATCTTCAGCAGAATTAAAAATTTTATGTCTTATATCTTTGCGATCTAGGCTTTGAAAGCGCTTAATTATCGCTGCGGTTATTTGTGGGTTTTCGTTTAAAACATCTTTGGAAATTGTATCCGCGCTATTGGTTGGAACTCCAAGCTGACTAAATAATTCACGTACGGTAGATTTTCCTGCACCAATACCGCCAGTCAGGCCGATAATCATTGACTGATACCCATGTAGTTTAAATACCAGTAGTTTATATCAGGCCCCCACATTAGCGCGATCCAGCCAGCTATAGCTAAGAAGGGTCCAAATGGTATCAGACTATTGCGAGTATTATTGGTAAATAGTAACAATAGTAGTCCTACTATCGAACCTAAAGCTGAAGAAAAAATTACAATAAATGGTAACATTTTCCAGCCTAACCATGCGCCGAGCATTGCTAGTAGTTTAAAATCGCCATAACCCATGCCCTCTTTTTTGGTGGCAAGAAAGAATAACCAATAGATGGTCCATAAAGACAAATACCCACTGGTAGCGCCAAGTATTGCAGAGTGGCTATCAGCAAATAGATTAAACATACTTAATACAATGCCTAACCATAAGCACGGTATGGTTACTTCATCCGGGATTAATTTATGATCCTGGTCTATACCAGATTGTACGATCAGCACGCATGTTAAAATACAGCCTGCCAAGGTTTGCCAGGTAACACCAAATCTACAAGCAACTATAATACATAGTCCGGAAGTTAATAATTCAATTAATGGATAGCGGAGCGGAATGGGTTCTTTGCAAAAATGACAAACACCACCTAAAAAACAGTAGCTTACTACAGGAATGTTATCAATGCAGCGTAAAGTATGCTTACAATTTGGGCAATGTGATCTTGGCAATAATAAATTGATTTTTTCGGCCAGCATTTTTTGTTCTGAAGATGGAACTAATAATTCAAGATACTCGTAACATTCTTTGCGCCAATCTTGTTTTAGAGCTAACGGTAAGCGCAAGATAACAACATTTAAAAAACTACCAATTAACAGTGCAATAAAACCGGTGCAAGCTATAAAAAGCATTGGTGAGCTATTAAGAAAATAAATTAAATCATGCATAATTTTATATAACCGATCCCATTTTGAATATTGGTAAATACATAGCGATAACTAGCCCGCCTACAACTACCCCCAAGAACAACATGATTAAAGGTTCTAAAAGACTGGATAAGCTATCTACTGCTAAGTCAACTTCTTCTTCATAAATGTTAGCAATTTTTAACAACATCGCATCTAATGCGCCCGTTTCTTCACCAATTGCAATCATTTGTACTACCATGCTGGGGAATATTTTACTTTCCAACATGGAAATGTTAATCCGCTGACCAATTGATACCCCATCACGCATTTTCATTATAGCACGGTAATAGACGATATTGCCGCTGGCTTTAGCTACCAGCAATAATGCTTCCGGTAACGGTACACCAGCTGAGAAAGTAGTAGATAACGTGCGAGCAAAACGAGCCACAGCGGCTTTTTTCATGATGGCACCGAAAACTGGTGCTTTAAGAATTAGCGCTTGGAGGAAGTTCCTAAATTTTTCATTAGTTATATACATTTTACGTGTAAACCAAACTGTAGCTGCCATAACGCTAAATACTTTAAAAGCATTATGTTGTACGCCATCTGATATTGTTAACACAAAACGAGTAAAGGCTGGTAACTCGGCACCGAAGCCTTCAAACATATCTCTAAAAGTAGGTACAACTTTAATTAATAATATTGCTGTCACTATTAGCGCTACGCCCATTACCGCTACTGGATAGAACATCGCTTTTTTTAATTTGCGTTTTAAAGTCTCAGTCTTTTCCCGATATGTAGCGATACGCGATAACATCGCTTCTAAGCTACCAGAGCTTTCACCGGCTTCAACTAAGTTGCAATATAGTTCATCAAATTCTTCTGGATGGTAACGTAGACATTCAGAAAATGAACCGCCAGATTCAACTTCGTCTTTAATCTTACTAATTAATTTAGCTACGGGCTGACTAGCGGTACTATCGATAACTACTTTTAGGCCTTGCACTAATGGTAAACCAGCAGTTTGCATCGTGGCCATTTGGCGTGTAAATACGGTTATATCTATAGACTTAATTTTTTTCTTGGCTAAAAATTTAGTTAGTGCTGACGGAGCTCTAACTCTTTGCAGCCGAATTTCTTTGAATCCTTGTTTTCTAAGCTGGCTACGGCCGAGAGTAATATTTTCGGCAGAAATTTCGCCTTTAACTATTTTATCTTTTTGATTTTTTGCAGTATAGGAGAAGTTAAATTTACCAGTTAATTTTTCCTTTGATGGTTTTAACGGCATAATGTCTAATCCTTAGTTATTCTGACGATTTCGTGAATTGTAGTTAAACCCTGACGAATTTTATTGATCCCCGCTTCACGCAGAGTCCAGTTACCTTCTTTTATCGACTGTTTAGAAACATCATGTGCATTGCCGCCGTCCATGATAATTTGGCCTATAGTTTTAGAAACTTCCATAGTTTCATAAATACCTGTACGGCCTTTGTAGCCCTCTAAACAATTATTACAACCAACAGCTTCGAATATTCTTAGTGAACCATCGTCGATTTCTTGTTCATTAAAACCTAACTCGAGTAACGCAGGTTTCGGTACTTTTAATTGGCGCTTACATTTGACACACAGTTTACGGCATAATCGTTGTGAAATAATTAATGATACGGAAGTAGCTACGTTAAATGCTGGAATGCCCATGCTAGATAAGCGAGTTAAAGTTTCAGATGCAGTATTAGTATGTACGGTTGATAATACCATGTGTCCAGTTTGCGCAGCTTTAATCGCAATTTCTGCAGTTTCCAGATCACGTATTTCACCCACCATGATGATATCTGGATCTTGCCGTAGAAATGCGCGTAGAGCTGTAGAAAAATCTAAACCAGCTTTGAGGTTAACACTTACCTGGTTTATACCAGGCATATTTATTTCCACTGGGTCTTCTACGGTCGAAATATTATGCGCGGTGGTATTTAATATACCTAACGCAGTATACAATGATACTGTCTTACCACTACCTGTTGGACCAGTTGCTAGCACCATACCATGTGCTTTCATAATGTTACGAATAAATAAATCTTTTTGAAATGGTTCGAAGCCTAAACTATCGATACCGATTTGTGAAGAAGATGGATCCAAGATCCGCAATACGATTTTTTCCCCATACAATGTTGGGCATGAGCTCACACGAAAATCTATATGCCGTTGTTTAGTTAAGTGCATTTTAAACCGACCGTCTTGCGGCAAACGTCGTTCGGAAATATCTAATTGCGCCATAACTTTGAGTCTGGTTGCTAGACGATTTGCTAGATTAACTGGTGGTTTGGCATGTTCTCTTAACACCCCATCCAAACGAAAACGTACACGATAAGTTTTTTCATATGGTTCAAAGTGAATATCAGATACTACAGTATTAATAGCATCTAATAGCATTTTATTTACAAAACGTACGATTGGCGCATCATCACTACCAGATGTATCATCATCTTTTAGAATTGGTTCACCACTGGTTATATCTAGAGATTCTAACGCTTCATCGTCAATGTCTTCAAAATTGCTCAGTTCACCTTGCGCAGCAGCGCTAGAAGCAATTGAGATTAATTTATCATCTTCGACGATTACTAGTTCAGGATGTGTGCCGGTTTGGAATTTTATTTCTTCAATTAAGCGTAAATTAGATGGATCAGATATAGCGATGAATAGTTTATTACCACGTTGAAATATTGGCACTGCTAAGCCATTTTCCACCGCATCAGACTTGATATTAATTTTAGGAATAGTATCGAGATTAAAACTATTTAAATCCAGATACGGTATGCCAAATTCTGTAGAGGCTAGTTGTGCTAACACATTGGCTGGTATTATTTTCTGGCCGACAAGAAAGCGCACAAAGCTAACTTTTTTTGCAGAAGCTTGCGTCAAGTATTCTTCGGCTTGCTCTGGTCTTAGCAGGTCGTTGCTGACGATCTTTTTTGCGATACCAGCTAATATTGTCATATGGTGCTATGTCTGTTTATAGTAATAAATATGCCTTGCATGTGTATATAAGTATAGTAAAGTTAAGCTAATTAGATTGTTAAATTTAAATTCGCTGCTGTATATAGTTAAATTTGTCAATTTAACTTGTGTTGGCCTATAATTTTGTGGTATTTGACGATAGTTATGGACAAAATTTGGAGCCCAGGATGGTTATAGGTAATAAGTCTAGAAAATCTGGTTTCTCGCTCATAGAGCTGATGATAGTGATCGCGATTTTGAGCGTGGTTGCAGTGCTAGCTATCCCAGCATATGGAGATTATGTGATAAGGGCCAAAATCTCTGCGATGATAAATGCAGTAGAGGTTGTTAAACTGGCGGTCGCTGAGAGTCGAATTACTAATGGTAATCTAAATGAAATTGACCCAACCGATACTGTCAATACATTAAAAACTTTAGGCATCTCTGATCCTTCGGTCTTAAGCTCTGCGATTAGCTCTATTCAGTTTGTGAAAAAAGATGAAAACGATATGGCCATAGTCATATGCGGTAGTACTGTAGGTCAGGGAACGCAAGCTGTCGATACTGTGGATCTTTATCTTACCGGCGCCTATTTTCCAAGTGGCATGAAGTGGGCTTGCATGTACGAAGGCAATGGTAAATTTGTCCCTGGCGGCTGTCGTACGCTGTTTGATGAAGGCACTTATGGGTCACTAAACTCTGCTTGCGTACACTAATTGGTTGTAAACGTGTTACGCCGGGATAGCTCAGTTGGTAGAGCGGTTCATTCGTAATGAAAAGGTCATGGGTTCGATTCCTATTCTCGGCAATTATTCACAAGGAAAAGTAAATGTTAAATAAAAAACTATTAATGTCTCTGTTAGGGGTCGGCTTATTGGTTTTTAGTTTTAATTGTTCGGCCAAGAATATAAAATTAGCAGTTAAATTAACAAAAATACAAGCTTTGAAAACTATTGAAGCTGCTGGTGATGAGGTGTATTTCAGTATTGCTGAGTATTCTAGTAAATCCATTCCTAAATTATCGCGTGAACCTATGTTTCCATTACATTGGTTATCTAAAGAATTGCCGCAAATTAGCGACGTGGTTTTATGGCAGGGCGAGTTAGCTGAAAACGATTCTGTGCTGTTGATTATGTCGTTACTGGAACAAGATTTAGAACCGTGGAATTCAGATGATCATATTGGCAGTGCACAAGTTAAAATTGCCAATAAAAAAGGCAAGCTAGTCTCAAAATGGGGGCAGCCGCATTTTAATGATCAGCCGCGCGTGCAGCAACCAGATGTAGCAGTGCCTAAATTTATTATGTATGGCGATGGCGGCAAATATGTGACAGTGTTTAAGGTCGAGGTGTTGCGCTAGTAGGGGTCGTGTCCTTCCGGTAAAGCTGCCTAGATAAAGAAAATTGTCAGTGCGAGGTTGACCCTGTTGAATTGACTATACTTAAAGTAGATATGGGGTATAAATGCTGGAGATGGTTGAATGTCGGTAGAAGGTTCTGGAAAAGAAGACAAATCTGGGGGCTTAATGCCTGCTTGGTCTAAGCACGAGTCTGCGCCATTAGCTTATGGAACTGAGCATTTAATCGCAATAGCACATTATTTTAATAACAATCTAGATGCAAATGTCATAGCAAAAGGAACAAAACTTGAGTTACCATCAGGTGGTGCTTTTGAAATACGTGCTGATGTTTATTGCGCACCAAACGCATTGATTGAACAAGGCGAATTATTGGGCACAGGAACTTTTGGTGAAGTATACTCTGGCATTAATCTTACTGGTTCTAACGATGCTGGCAAAACAGATAAATATGTTTTGAAAAAACTTAAGCAATTAGAGAAAGCTGAAAAGCTTACAGGAGAGGTATCTAGGTTCAACGTACTTTACAAAGATATATTACCACAAGCACTTTTATCTATTTATAAAGAATCCCAAGTAATAATTATGCCTCTTATACCAGGGGCTTCGGCTATAGATGTGTTAATGCCAGATCAGGCTGCAAAATCTAAAGAAGACCGTAAACAAGGAAAGTCATCAGAAGTTCAATCAAAAATTGGACCAGAAGTTCATACAGAAGAAAATGATAAAAGCCCAATGGTATTAAATGATGGGTCAATAAATGATAAAGGCTCAATGATATTAAATGGAGAGTCAACATCAGATGAAGGCTTTACATCTTCTGGACTTGGTGGGGACGTTAATTTAAGACTTAAATATTTGCTTGGTTTGTTAAAGGATAGATCGGATGATAACCATCCTGAACCTTCAGGTGCTACTGTAACTTTGTTTGAGCATGAATCGGTGTTAACGGCAAATGATCCAGAATTTAAATTTGGTCAAAATTTTAATGAAAAAATGGATCTTTGCCTGAAAATTTCAGCCAACATGTGTAGTTCTATGCATGATGCGCATGAAAGAGGATTACTGCTGCGTGATTTTAAACCAGATAATTTTAATGTGAATCCTGAGGATGAATATAAAGCTCAACAATATGACATGGGTTCATCAATAAAATTAGAGGATAAAAATATTATTGAGGTTAAAGATGATTTCGCTCATGGCTCCATGCATTATTTGACGCCATTTAATAAAAATACATGCCGTTATCTGGATAAACACTCTGAAGCTAAAGCGGTAGCGGTAGAAATTATCGCACTTTTAAATGCAAACCCTGATCTTGAATGTCCTCCTGATATATATCTTGAAATAAAAAATAAAGCTGAGAACATTTTGCCACAATATGTTTATTCAAAAAGGACTGATGAATATGCGTTGGGCGTCAGCCTGGAGGATATTTTGATGGCGACATTATTGTCGCTTGGAGTTTGTAATGAGGGGTTAACTCAAAATTATTATTCGCATTTATCCAACAAAAAAACAAATGCTTTTGAGATTCTTGAAGTCGATAAACAATTAGGATTAAGTAATAATGAATTCCCTTCAAGTTATAGTGATATTGCAGGTGCTTCAGAAGAACAAAAGGAGCTTATTAATGCAATACTGAGTATTATTAGCAGACTTAAAGGCCCTAATGCTGAACGTTTAACTTCTAAGGAAGCTATGCATGAGTTTAATTGCTTAAAGTCGAAATTGTCTGAGACTAAAAAAGCTTTTACGATCTGAAACGTAATTTTATAAACAATTAGTAAAAACCAGGGGTATATTATGAAGATAAAATTTAATGTAACGATCTCGAAGGATGCAGAAAACACCATCATAGAACTAGTTGGCGATTCATTTACTTATGCAGATAGGAATGATTTTCTCGATGCTTGTAAAGTAATACCTTTCGATACTGTCAAACTTTACACAATTATAATGGATCGCAATATTACAGTGATTGATAGTGGTGCACTCGGGGCATTAACTTATTTGCACAACCAAGCAAATAATCCGGATGCTAATTTTAAAATTTTGTGTGACAAAAATATTGAATTAATATTTAAAATACAAGGAGTAAATTGGGCGACTGTATCAGTGCATCCGGTGCCAGTTAATAAATTAGGTGTGTGATACGGTACATATCAGAATAATTGGGACGATAAAGGCCTGTCTCCGTGCTGGCCCATCCGCTACACCATGCCAGTTTCCGTACAGAACTTATTAAATGGCAGCACCCTGCAGCCGGTATCAGCGTGTATATAATCATGTTTACCCATATGCACCTGATAAAAATTAGGTATGTTGACACGATCTTTAAAATATTTAATTGCTGGAGAAATGTCAGTGTCGTTTAGTTTGCACTCGACTGCGAATATAGGCTTCTTGTTTTTTATTACTACAAAATCTATTTCACGTGCATCTGTATCGCGTAAATAACGTAGTTCCATTTTATAACCTTCCCAATCTTGCATATAATGACAATATTTTAATAATTGTGAAGCCACCATATTCTCGAATCTTGCACTTGGATTTTCAATTACACTCCAATCCCATAAATAAATCTTTTGTTCTTTTTTAACCGCGCGAATTTGTGGTGCTCCAAATGGTGACACTCTAAATGAAACATACATTGCATCTAACATTTCTAGCCAATGGCTCATGGTTGGTTGAGAAACTTGCAGAGCCATGGCTAAGTTGTTAATTGATAGTGGTGAACATATTCTATTTGGAATCTCACTAACCAGCAATTCTAATAGATTTATATTATGTATGGCAGATAAATCTCTTAAATCGTCATGTATTACACGCTGTATTCGCTCATTTTGCCACCGTCGTAATGACCTGGAATTTTGTTTAAATAATGGCTCTGGAAATCCACCGAAGGTAAAAATCTGTTCTAAATCTTGCATGGTGGCCGATGATGTTAATTCTGGTAATGAAAAAGGGTGCAATCGATAATAATGATATCTGCCATGCATGGAGTCGCCAGACTTATGAAAATAATCAAGTTTGGCCGAGCCGGTAACTAGAAAGTTCTGTTTGTTTTTTCTAGTATCAAAAAGGCCTTTAACTAAATTCTTCCATTTAGGATATTTGTGGATTTCATCTAATACTACAATCGGCGATGCTGGTAGCTTACCATGTAAAATAGAGTCTCGTATCGGCACATAGTCCCAATTTAAATATCCTGGATCGCTTATTGACTTGGTTGGCAGATATTGCAGCGAAATAGTCGTCTTACCAACTTGCCGGGGGCCGCCGATAAATACCATTTTATTACGTAAATCATCGGTGATATGCGCACTTAAATAACGAATTAACTTCATTAGTGTTTTAAACCCTACTTTAAATTACTCATGAGTATTTTAAAGTGTACTTTAAATTACTCGTGAGAACAAGTAGGGGATGGGGGCAGTTATGGCGATCTTAGTGTTTGACTAAACATTGGATCATTCGCCAATTCTTCAAATAAAAAATCTAGATCATCCACTTCGTTCTGTTTTTGGTGCACATTAGAGAATAGCATTGGTTCTCTTGGTGCTGCAGCGCCAGCCTGATATTTTAAATAAAATTCTACATATGGCGCAAATGAATTTTTAGTCTGTTCGAGTTCGGTTATAAACATATTTTCAAGCTCTGCTTTTTGTGTTCTTACTAGTTCATTATCTTGTTGTAATGCCAGCAAATGTTCTTTTAATAAATCTATTTCAGCTTTTAAAGCAGCTTGAGCGATTGGTGAGTTAGTAGTTAAAAGATGTTTCGCAAGTTCTAATTGGTTTTGCATAAATGCAACTTGTGCAAGGGCTAAATCGGTTTTAGCCTGCCGCACTCTGATTTGTAATCTTAAACCTTCGATTTCTTGTTTAGCTGCCTGCAGCTCAGATTTAAGCATAGTTTCATGATTGCCACTCATGTGTAATTCCTATAGTTATGTAATTAAAATTCGCATAACTATAGACAATGGTTTTAGCTGCTAGTTCATTTTTATTTTGCTGGTACTATTATGGTTAATTGATCTTCAGCCTGCTTAATCTCAAACTTGCTTAAGACGTTCATGCCTAACAATGCCTCATCTGTGCTCAACCCTGGGATAATAATTGCAGATATGTTATTTAATTCGATCTCATTGAGCCTAAGTTTTGCAATCTTAGTTAAATAACCTATTGCTTGACCATTAGCCGTTTCGGTTATTACCTCGGCTTTTTTTTCTAATTTGGCTTTGGTCGCTAGACTTTCTGAAATCGCAATCGAGGTGGCACCAGTATCGATTAGAAAAGTGACCGGAATTTGGTTTATACTGCCGGCAATACGAAAGTGTGAGTCGTAATCGCGGGACAGGGTAATTGAGGTGCCAGCTTGGCTGTGGCTAATGCTAGGCTCGCGAGTGCTAAACATAGTGACGTGGAGCAAGTAACCGAACAGACTAATAGCCATAAGCCAGCCTATAATTAGGAACGCGCCACCTAGTCTCTTACTCTCTGCGTCGATTTTATTATTACCCAACCTAGTTTCCGTGTTAAATTATATCTATCTAAATTTAGTACAGTATAATGAAATAGCGGCAAACATATAGCACCTGGAGGTCTTAAATGGAAAAGTTTCTGGCAATCATCGTCGCCGTAATGGTAGAGCGGTGGACACGTTATATACCTGGAGGGCAAATTATTGCCCGTGTCCGCTCGGCTAACTGGCTTGACTTGTATTTAGCTAGAATGGGCGAACTAATAGGCAAGCTAGGTGTAAAACAAAGCTATATAGTTTTCTTCTTATTATTATTGCCGTTAGTGCTACTGGTGTTTATTGCCAAAATAGTATTTAGCCATTTATTAGGTAAAATAATTGGTTCATTATTAGTTGCTACGTTATTGCTATTGTATTTTATTGGCAACAAAGAGGTTGAAGCAAACAGTTCTGATTTCGTTATCGCACATGAAACTAATTTCGGAATTTTATTCTGGTTTGCAATCTTCGGTCCAGTGGGTGGTTTATTTTACTGGTTCATAGTTGCGGTTAAACAGTTAAAGTCATTAAGTGAAGATAGCACCATAAGTTTAATTCACGCGCTTGCTGCATGGGTGCCAGCACGGATTACCGGGTTTGTTTATGCGCTAGTTGGTAATTTTACGCTTGGATTTAATCAATGGTTAACTTGTATGCGCGCTACCAGCATGCCCAGCAGTGAATTTTTAGAAACTTGTGGGCGGGCTGCATTGGATAGTTCTAACGCTGATGAACAAACAAATTTAATCGATCGCGCATTTATTGCGTGGGTAGTGATTAGCATTCTGATTGTGATTGTGTAGTAGTAATTAAGTAAGTTTAAGGTTTTTGTTTATGGCGAACTTCAATTCTATGGCTGATTTAGATCCTATAGAAACGCAAGAATGGCTGGATGCCTTGCAAGCGGTTAAAAATGTTGATGGTACGGATCGAGTAAAATTCTTATTGCAGGCTTTAACCAGTTTTGCTGGCGTAGAATCTCTCGCTAGTACTGCTTACGTAAATACTATTGCGCGCGATTTAGAGGCACAATTTCCTGGGAATCTAACTTTAGAATTAAAGATTAAAGCCTTGATTCGTTGGAATGCCGTTGCTATCGTAGTGCGTGCCAGTAATACGGAGTTAGATCTAGGTGGCCATATTGGTACTTACGCTTCGGCGGCTACCCTATATGAAATTGGCTTCAATCATTTCTGGCGCGCAGCTACCGAACAACGTGGTGCGGATATGCTGTTTATTCAAGGTCACGCTTCGCCAGGAATTTATGCGCGATCTTTTTTAGAGGGACGCATCAGTGAACAACAATTAAATAATTTCCGCCAAGAAGTAAACGGTGCAGGTTTATCTTCTTATCCACATCCATGGCTCATGCCTAGTTACTGGCAGTTCCCCACTGTTTCTATGGGGCTTGGTCCATTGCAGGCTATTTATCAAGCTCGCATGCAGCGCTATTTAGTTGCCCGTAATATGATTAATGCCAGCGATCAAAAAGTTTGGTGCTTTTGTGGTGATGGTGAGATGGACGAGCCAGAATCATTAGGTGCAATAACAGTTGCTAGCCGGGAAAACTTAGATAATTTAATTTTTGTAATAAATTGTAACTTGCAACGTCTTGATGGCCCCGTACGCGGTAATAGTAAAATTATCCAAGAATTAGAGGGAATATTTAAAGGCGCTGGTTGGAATGTAATCAAAGTAATTTGGGGTGCTGAGTGGGATGCGTTATTACAGCGCGATACTACAGGCTTACTTAAAAAGCGCATGGCAGAAGTAGTCGATGGCGAATACCAAAATTATGTAGCTCGCGGTGGTGCTTATATGCGTGAGAATTTTTTTGGTAAAGATCCTGAATTGCTCAAAATGGTCGAGCATTTAACTGATGATGATCTTTGGCGACTACCTAGAGGCGGCCATGATCCACAAAAAGTTTACGCTGCGTATCATGCTGCAGTGCAGCATACGGGCCAGCCAACAGTAATTCTAGTTAAGACTGTCAAGGGTTATGGTTTAGGCACAGCTGGCGAAGGTTTAAATACTGCGCATAACACCAAAAAAATGGCAATTGATCAATTAAAAGCGTTTCGCGATCGGTTTAATATTCCGGTAACTGATGCGGAAATTGTAGATGTACCATTTTGTAAGCCAACAGCTGATAGTCCCGAAATGCAATATTTACAGCAACGACGTAAGCAGTTAGATGGTTATTTACCGCAGCGGCGTGGCAAGACCGAAGATCATTTAATTACGCCAGAACTTGCTGAGTTTATGCCGTTTATGACTGGTACTGGTGAACGCGAAATTTCTACTACTACCGCTTTTGTACGTATTATTACGCAGCTATGCAAAGACAAACAAATTGGCAAACGTATTGTGCCGATAGTACCGGATGAAGCTAGAACTTTTGGTATGGAAGGCTTATTTAGACAATTAGGTATCTACGCGCCTATGGGGCAATTATATACACCGGTAGATTCTGATCAGGTTATGTATTACAAAGAAGCCAAAGACGGGCAAATTCTTGAGGAAGGCATTAACGAAGCTGGTGCTTTTTGTTCATGGTTAGCTGCAGCAACTAGCTATAGCATTCATAATAAAACCATGATTCCGTTCTATATTTATTACTCGATGTTTGGTTTTCAACGAATTGGTGATCTAGCTTGGGCCGCCGGTGATTCACGTGCCCGCGGGTTTTTATTAGGCGGGACTGCTGGACGTACGACTCTAAATGGTGAAGGCTTGCAGCATGAAGATGGCAATACGCATACCATGGCAGCGTTGATACCTAATTGTATATCATATGATCCGACTTTTAATTTTGAATTAGCGGTTATTATTCAAGACGGTTTAAAACGCATGGTTGAGCGGCAGGAAGACGTGTTTTATTATATCACGGTCATGAATGAAAATTATACGCACCCAGCTATGCCAGAAGGCGTTACCGACGGCATCTTAAAGGGTTTATATAAATTACAGGCGGCTAGTGCTAAGCATAAATTGCAAGTGCAACTATTAGGTTCTGGCACTATATTGCGTGAAGTTATCGCAGCGGTAGATTTATTAGATAAAGACTTTTCAGTAGCTGCAGATATATGGAGCGCACCAAGTTTTAATTTATTAGGCCGTGATGGTATGGAAGTAGATCGATGGAATCGCATGCATCCAGAAGCCAAACCTAAAACTGCGTATATAACAGATTGTTTACAAACAGCGGCTGGCCCAGTGATTGCTGCTACCGATTATGTGAAAGCTTATGCGGAGCAAGTACGCAAATATGTACCACAAAGTTATACAGTATTAGGTACCGATGGCTTTGGACGTAGTGATTCACGTGAGCAATTACGTAGTTTTTTTGAGGTTAATCGTTACTATATAGTAATTGCAACGTTAAAAGCTTTAGCTGATATGGGTAGTATTAAACCAGCAGTAGTTAGCAAAGCGATCAAACAATATAAGTTAAATCCAGATAAACTAAACCCCTTAGGAATGTAGTAGTCATGTTAGAAAAAGTTTTAGTTCCAGATATCGGTGAGTATTCTAATGTTGAAATTATTGGTATTGCCGTAAAAGTTGGGGACCAGATAAGCAAAGAGGCTGAGTTAATTACGCTTGAAACCGACAAAGCCACTATGGAAATTCCCTCGCCAAAAGCTGGGATGGTTAAAGAGTTATTAGTAAAATTAGGTGATAAAGTATCACAGGGCAGTGCAATTTTAATGCTAGAGCTTGATGGCGTTGCTGCATCTGCATATGCATCTGCATCGGCGTCAGTTGCAGCTCCAGCTCCCGCGCCAGTTCCAGACCGACGTGTAATTCCTGATCGGCGCGAGCAGCAGTCTGAGCCACCCCCTGAATTAGTGGAGCGACGTTCTGGCACTGAGCGGCGCAGTGTTGGCGTAGCGTACGCTGGCCCAGGAGTGCGGCGTTTTGCGCGTGGCCTGGGTGTAGAAATAGATAAAGTTAGTGGCACTGGGCGTAAAGATCGCATCATGCATACTGATGTACAAACTTATGTTAAGAAAAGTTTGCAGCAATTAGCAGGAGCTAGTCATGGCGCAGGGATAAATGTTAGCGCAGCACCAGAAGTGGACTTTGCCCAATTTGGTGCTATAGAAAAATTAGCTTTAACTAGAATTCAAAAAATTTCAGGTAACTTCTTACGCCGTAACTGGGTTACGATTCCACATGTTACGCAGTTTGATGAAGCTGACATCACCGAATTGGAAATATTTCGTCAAGGGCAAAAAGAACTGGCTGAAAAACAAGGCATAAAATTAACCCCAGTAGTATTTTTAATGAAAGCTATTGTGGCAGCGCTGAAACAGTTTCCGAAATTTAATTCTTCCTTGGCAACCAATGGCGAAGAATTAGTTATGAAAAAATATTTTCACATTGGCGTGGCGGTTGATACTCCAAATGGCTTAGTAGTACCAGTATTGCGTAACATAGATCAAAAAGGTTTATTCGAATTAGCAGCTGAATTAGCCAACGTGGGTAAGAAAGCGCGTGATGGCAAATTAACTGGCGCGGATATGCAAGGTGGTTGTTTTACCATTTCTAGTTTGGGTGGTATTGGTGGTACAGCGTTTACGCCGATTATTAATGCACCGGAGGTGGCAATCCTTGGGGTATCTAAATCACAGACTAAGCCAGTGTATATCGACGGCAAATTTGAGCCGCGTTTAATATTGCCATTGTCTTTATCGTACGATCATCGCGTGATTGATGGTGCCGATGCAGTACGCTTTACTAGTTTCTTAGTAAATTTATTAGCTGATATTCGACGTTTACTATTGTAAGGGGATTCCAGGATGAGTGAACAAATTGTAACTGAAGTAGTAGTAATAGGCTCGGGGCCTGGTGGTTATACTGCGGCATTTCGTGCTGCAGATTTAGGCAAGAAAGTTATACTGGTAGAGTACCACGATAAAATTGGTGGTGTATGTTTAAATGTTGGTTGTATCCCGTCTAAAGCTTTGTTACACGCTGCAAAAATATTAAACGAAGCCAAAGAAGCAGCAGAAATGGGCATTAGTTTTGCCGAACCAAAAGTCGATATTAAAAAATTACGTGCTTGGGTCGAAAAACAGACTATTAATCGTTTAACTGGCGGTTTGGCAGGTTTAGCTAAACAACGTAAAGTAGAAATTGTAACTGGTAAAGCAGAATTTATTTCTGCGACCGAAATTAAGATAAGTAAAAAAGATAATACGCAATTATCGTTAAAGTTTGAGCAGGCGATAATCGCGGTTGGTTCACGCCCGGTACGCTTACCGTTTTTACCAGAAGATCCGCGGATTATCGATTCAACCGGAGCTTTAATGCTAGATGATATCCCTCAAGAACTATTAGTTATTGGTGGTGGTATAATCGGTATGGAAATGGGTACGGTCTACGATGCTTTGGGATCAAAAGTTACCGTGGTAGAATTAACAGATAATATATTATTAGGTGCAGACAAAGATCTAAGTGCGCCGTTACTTAAACGCATGCAAAAGCGTTTTGCAAAAATTATGCTCAGCACTAAAGTAACCAAAGTTGAGGCTAAAGTTGATGGACTATATGTAACTTTCGAAGGTAAAGATGCAGCTACAGAACCGGTCAGATTCGATAAAATTTTATCCTGTGTAGGTCGTAGCCCCAATGGCAAACTAGTCGGCGCAGCTAATGCTGGGGTGACAGTCGATGAGCGCGGATTTATCCCAGTGGACAAGCAACAACGGACTAACATCAGCAATATTTTTGCAATCGGTGACGTAGTTGGTAATCCGATGTTGGCGCATAAAGCCATGCCTGAAGGCAAAGTGGCGGCTGAAGTAATAGCTGGCAAAAAGCATTATTTCGAGCCAAAGTGCATCCCTGCAGTTGCGTATACTGATCCCGAGGTGGCGTGGGTGGGCCTGACTGAACAAGAGGCAAAAGATCAGAATATCGCCTATTCTAAGGGAGTGTTTCCATGGTTAGCTAGTGGACGTGCTTTGTCTTTGGGTCGCGAAGAAGGGATAACCAAAATTCTTATCGCTAAAGATACTAACCGGATCATTGGGGCTGGTATAGTTGGGCCGAATGCAGGTGATTTAATTGCTGAAGCTGGTTTAGCTATTGAAATGGGCTGTGATGTTGAAGATATAGCGTTGACTATACATCCACATCCGACCTTATCTGAAACACTTTGCCAAGCAGCAGAAATTGTAGAAGACACGATTACGGATATGTATATGCCAAAAAAATAAATGAGGTAATGTTATGTGCAAGCTAATTAAACTGTTACAGTCATTGCTGTTTACAATAGTAATTATGCCAGTAACAGTTTACGCTGCACCTGATATTGATCTGGACCAAGCCAATGATTACATGCGCCAAGTGCGCGCTTTTCTAGACACCAAAACCAACGATTTTAATTCTTTAGAATCGATGCTCGACCGAATGGAAGATCTCCAAGATCAAGCTAACTCTTGTATCGAACACACTAATGGCCAATTACAAGCAATTTATGATTTAGAAAAAGATAGTGGTCTCAGCGAACAATTAAGTGGTGCTAGCGAAGATGCGATATATATAAAAAACAAGAAACAATTACAAGCAGGCAAATTATCTGGCTGCAGACTATTTGTCTTTAAATCACAGGATCTAATAGTAGCTTTAAAAGAAGTTATACATGATGCCAGTCAAAATAATATGCTCACAGTAAGTGAGCCTATGTGGCAATTGATCAATAATAAGCAAGATAATCACATAGATGTATTAGATTTTATTCTGGTTGCGATGGTAACTATATCGATTATTTGGTGTTTATGGTTATTGCCGAGCCTTAAGTTTATGAATAAATTTGAAGTCCGGTGGTCTAAGCAGATAGCCAGTCTTTATCGTATTATCCTCGCCGTAGTAGCAATAATAATTATAACGTTAGAACTAGTAGGTTACCGTCAATTAGCTGTATATCTATCACAAGGCGCATTATTAACGGTAGGCTTATTGTTAGCCTTTATGTTAATTGTATATATCGGCAATACAGTCTTTGTCCAAGACAAAATGCTGAAAAGTATAGTTATAACTAAAAGATACAAATTTATAGAGCTTAAGCTGCTCAAGTTTTCTCTATATGCTTTAATCGGCAGCTGGTTTTTTTTATTATTGCTAGAATGGTGGGGTGTGCCGATAGCATTGCTAGAAAATGTTAAGGCTTTATTATTAAGTGGCGAAACAGTGTATGGCATTAAAATAATCCCCATGCGCTTGCTTATGGCGGTGTTAGTATTTTCAATTATCCAAATTGTGGGCAAATATCTGGCGGTATATATATCTAGACAAAACAAATTTGAGGGTGAAGCTGAAACACAAATTGTTATTAGTTCTTTAATCACGTATGTGGTTTTTTCTGTAGCCGTAGTTGGTGGCTTATTTGTTTCAGGGTTTGATTTTACTAGTTTAGCAATTGTAGCTGGTGCGTTGTCAGTTGGTGTGGGTTTAGGTTTGCAAAATATTGTCAGTAATTTTGTTTCTGGTTTGATCTTATTAATCGAAAAACCGATAAAGCCAGGGGATAGAATTATGATCAATGGCATTGAGGGCTTTGTAAAGAAAATAAGCGTGCGTTCCACGCGCATAGTAACTTTGCTCAGAGAAGACGTAATTATTCCCAATTCTGATTTAATTGCCAATCCGATTACTAATTTTGTGTTTCATGACACGCTGTCAAAACTATCGTGTGTCGTTAACGTAGCAAACGATAGTAACGTTGATTTAGTGCGGGAAACGTTATTAAATATCGCATTAAAGCATCAGGATGTATTGAATGATCCACTTAATCATCCATCGGTAGCATTAAAAGGCTTTGCTGACAATAGTCTAGTATTTGAATTAATATGCGTAGTAAGTGATGTTAATAAAAAATATGCAATAGCAAGCGAAATTAATATCATGATCCTGAAGGCCTTTAGAGAGAATAATATTGTTATGCCATTACCACAATTAGACATACATGTTGACAAAGATCTGTTTACTAGTTAGCCTGAGTTGAGAAAAATCTTAGTCCGGGAGCGGCTACTAAATGGTCAACCAAGAGTTTATGTTTGAGTTGTCCACTTTGCAACGTGCCATATGCACTGCGTATCGTGTCGACGAGAAGCAATGTTTAGACGAACTACTAATTCAAGCAGATTTACCCCAAGATGCTTTAACGCGTATTCAAGATACCGCACGTAAGTTAGTTATTGACGTACGTAAGAGGCGCTTGGGTAAAGGTGGGCTGGATGCGTTCTTGTTCGAATACGATTTATCTAGCGAGGAAGGTGTAGCGCTAATGTGTTTGGCCGAAGCTCTATTACGCATCCCAGATAACGAGACTATAGATAAATTAATCAAAGATAAGATTACTCAGCCCGACTGGGAACAACATCTGGGTAAAAGCAAATCAACTTTTGTAAATGCTGCTACTTGGGCATTAATGTTAACTGGTAAGGTTATTAGCCCGCATCGTGCTACAACCCATAATTTATCGACCGTGTTACAGCGTTTGACACGGCGTAGTGGTGAGCCGGTGATTCGCGAAGCGGTAGCGCAAGCGATGAAGATTTTGGGCCGACAGTTTGTCATGGGGCAAACGATCGAAGAAGCTATTAAACGCGCAGCTCCAAATGAGAATAAGGGCTTTCGTTATTCGTATGATATGCTAGGGGAAGAAGCATGTACCGAGGCAGACGCAGCTAAATATTTTGCTAGCTATATGTATGCGATTGAAGTATTGGGCAAAGCTAGCGTTGGTAAAGATCCATATAATGGTCCAGGGATCTCGGTTAAATTATCTGCGTTACATCCACGCTACGAATGGCGACAGCGCAATCGGGTCTTGCATGAATTAACGCCCAGGTTATTAGAGTTAGCTATAGCTGCCAAACGCTGGGATCTTGGTTTTACCATCGATGCAGAAGAAGCAGAACGTTTAGATTTGTCATTAGATTTAATTGAACGAGTTATAGCTGATCCTAGACTAGATGGTTGGAATGGCTTTGGTTTAGCTGTGCAAGCTTATCAAAAACGTGCGTTACATGTGATAGATTATATCATTGATTTAGCACGCAAATATAAACGTCGAGTCATGCTGCGTTTAGTCAAGGGTGCATATTGGGATGCAGAAATTAAATGGGCCCAAGAGCGAGGACTCAGTGGTTATCCAGTATTTACGCGTAAAGCTTCAACTGATGTGTCATATATTGCTTGTGTAAAGAAAATTTTAGCTTCTACCGATGTAATTTATCCACAATTTGCGACACATAATGCCTATACTGTGGCGTTAATTCTAGAAATAGCCCAAGACTATAGAGATTTTGAATTTCAGTGTTTACATGGTATGGGCGATTCGCTATATACCAATGTTGTTGGTCCAGAAAACTTTAATTTACCGTGTCGAGTGTATGCACCAGTAGGCGGTCATCAAAATTTATTGGCCTATTTAGTGCGGCGTTTATTAGAAAATGGTGCCAATACTTCGTTTGTGAATCGAATTGTCGACGAACGTGCGCCAATTGAAGAAATAATCGCCGATCCATGTAATAAGATTAAAGTTTTAGCACATAAACCTCACCCTAAGATTCATTTGCCTGAGGATTTATTTGGTGAAGCACGGCCTAATTCACGCGGTATAGATTTTACTAATCCGTTAGAATATAAACCGATTTTAAAATTAATAAATGCATATGCTTGGCAGACGGTTGCTACTGTAGCGGCTACTGAGCAAGATGTACAGCTTGCGCTACGAATTGCCCAAACTGCTAGTAACGAATGGGGACAAACTGATCCAGAAACTAGAGTTCGTTGTTTGCAACGTATGGCTGGTTTACTTGAACAACATAAAGCTGAATTTATGGCGTTGTTAGTGCATGAAGCCGGCAAGACTTTAGTTGATGCATTAGGTGAGGTGCGTGAGGCGATTGACTACTGTTGGTATTACGCGCATAGGACCAATCTAGATTTTCAACCACAAGTGCTAGTTGGGCCTACTGGCGAGCATGATCAAATTAGGTTGCATCCGCGCGGTGTTATCGCCTGCATCAGCCCATGGAATTTTCCGTTGGCTATATTTCTTGGTCAAGTAGTAGCGGCATTATTAGCGGGAAATACAGTTTTAGCTAAACCTGCAAGCCAAACGCCGATGATTGCACGCAAAGCCGTAGAGTTATTGCATTTAGCTGGCGTACCGAAAGAAGCGGTGCAATTATTAATTGGTAGTGGTTCGGTAGTAGGTGAAGCTCTAGTGTGCGATATGCGCATTAGCGGCGTAATTTTTACTGGCTCGACTGATACTGCTTGGCGGATCAATAAAATGCTCGCCAATCGCCCTGGGCCGATCGTACCATTTATCGCGGAAACCGGTGGCCAGAATGCTATGATCGCTGATTCATCAGTGTTGCCAGAGCAAGTCGTCAAGGATGTAATTAGCTCGGCATTTGGTAGCGCTGGGCAACGTTGTTCGTCGTTACGCGTACTATATATTCAAAACGATGTGGCAGATCGCGTGATTCATATGCTATGTGGTGCTATGCAAGAGTTAACCATTGGTGATCCATTAGAGTTATCCACTGATGTCGGGCCAGTGATCGACAAAAACGCCTACGAGATGTTAATGGCACATAAAAACAATATGAAACGCGAAGCTACTTTATTGTATGAAGTAACATTGCCGGCGAAATTACAACAGGGTAATTATTTCGCACCATGCGCTTTTGAAATTAATTGTATCAGTCAATTAAAGGGCGAAGTATTTGGCCCAATATTACACGTGGTACGCTACAAAGCTAACGATTTGGAGCAAGTGATAGATAAAATTAATAATACTGGTTTCGGCTTAACTTTGGGGATCCATAGCCGCATTGATGAAACCGTAGAATTTATTACTCAACGGGTTAGAGCTGGGAATGTTTACGTTAATCGCAATATGATTGGTGCAGTAGTTGGCGTGCAGCCATTCGGTGGCGAACGCTTATCTGGCACGGGGCCGAAAGCTGGCGGTGAGTATTATGTACCACGTTTAGCTGTAGAACGAACCTTGAGTATTAACACGTCAGCAGCTGGCGGTAATGCGACGTTGATGTCGCTGAAAGAATAGGTAGGGGCCGGTTAGTTGTTTTACACGACATCTACCCGTCCGCGCTTCGCTGCCGGGGGGCTTAAAAGACCCCTAATTGATTCGCTGCGCTCATCACAGCAAGTCGTTTTTTAAAGAATATGTCACACACTAGACTTTAGGCTGCAAAAACGACCTAATATTTTGCATGATCCGAGCATCAAGAAACACTCGATCAGCTCGATAGGCGTACTTGTAACAGACTAAGGTGCTGCCATCTGCTTTCTTAACTTCGCTAGCATCTGGTTTTTTTACTGCTATTACAGGTGGTAAGTTATGGTAATTAAAAATTTGCCAGGCGACTATTGTTCTTTGCTGCTCGGCTCAGTGCGTCTTATGATAATCTGGGTAGTTTTGCTCCAAAACCGTCATTGCTTCTGCTGCTTCTTTTTTCATTCCCAGTCTATTATACGCACGATGCATAATTAACAATGCTACCGGTGCCGCTTCAGTGCGTGAAAATTGGTTGAGGATATAACCAGCACGATTCGCCGCGGCTAAATCTGCACCCTGGATTTCGTAATATTTGGCAATGTGTAATTCATGATCAGCCAGTTGTTCGCGCATTAAAATCATGCGTTTACGTGCATCAGGTGCGTATTTAGAGTGCGGGAATTTCTCGATAAAAGTCTTTAGATCATCAAACGATTGTTGCGCCAAACTTGAAGCGCGCTTAGATCGATCTAACGGCAAATTACGGAATACGAAACTAAAATTCTCGTTAAAGTTAACTACGCCTTTCATGTAGTAAGCAAAATCTACATGCGGGTGCCGTGGATGGAGGCGGATAAATCGATCAGCAGTTGCCAGCGCTGAATCACCTTCGTCGCTATTGGCATAGGCACTAATCAAAGCTAATTGGCCCTTGTCAGTATATTCGCCGTATGGGAAGCGCGCTTCTAAGGCGTCAAAGTCTTTGATTGCTTCCGAAAGATTGCCTTTGTTAACTGCAGTTTTACCACGCTCGTAAATTTGTTGCGCCGACATGTCCTTGTAGACGTCGTCTTTTTTGCCAGCACAGCCAACTAAAGTAGCAGCTAAGATAAATATTAGGATTAAATTCCGCAAGAAAGCCACCTCACTAAAACGATATACCATACTCCGCAGGGCACAAGCAGTCTATCTTACTCCAAAAATATGCGCAATTGGCTTTTGATTGACAGTTTGCTAACGAAATGGTGTAATTAGACAAATTCTCCAGATTTAAAAAATAGTTAAATTATGCAACAAACGAGCAATATACACTTAGCTGGCACCATTCAGGCTGAACTGTCTGGCTGCAGAGTCGATCAAGCTTTAGCTCAGTTATTCCCCGAATACTCACGCGAGCGCCTCAAGAGCTGGCTATTAGCCGGGCATTGCCAGGTGAATGGCAATATATTACGCCCCAAAGATAAAGTCGCTGGTGGCGAACAGGTGGTGATTAACGCTGCAGTTGAGAACGCTATCGAGTGGCAAGCTGAAGATTTGCCGTTAGAAGTAATTTACGCGGATGAAGATTTAATAGTTATCAATAAACCAGTAGGCATGGTGGTACATCCAGCTGCAGGCAATCGCGCTGGTACCCTAGTAAACGCCTTATTAAATTATGCTCCTGAATTAAGCCAAGTGCCGCGGGCCGGTGTAGTGCATCGCTTAGATAAAGACACTAGCGGACTGCTCGTAATTGCGCGTAACTTAACCGCGCATACATCGTTAGTTGAACAATTACAAGCACGGACCATTAGCCGCATTTACGAAACAGTAGTTCATGGCATATTTTTAGCTGGTAGCACGATTAATCAACCTATCGGTCGCCATCTACATGATAGAAAGAAAATGGCAGTAGTTGGTGATGGCAAACCAGCAATTACACATTATCGAGTATTAACTAGATTTCCTAAACACACGCATTTACAAGTGCAATTAGAAACCGGGCGTACGCATCAAATTCGCGTGCATATGGCTTTTGTGAAGCATCCCCTAGTCGGCGATAGAACCTATGCTGGACGTATTCAGCATAATTTCCCACGCCAAGCGTTGCATGCACGACGTCTAAGCCTCGTGCACCCGCGTACCGGCGAAGAAATGACTTGGGAAGCGGCATTACCGGCGGATATGCAGCAGTTATTGCATGATTTAACGACCCCCATTTAACCCCTGTAGGGGCCGGCCCTCGTGCCGGCCCTTTGGCAATTTGCCAGAGGCGCAACATGAACAGCACCATCCTCACCCCATCCTGGCCAGCACCGAATAACGTGCAAGCATGCATGACGTTACGCAATACTCCCGATGATTACTTGCAACAACTACCTGCTACACCAAATTGGCTAAAACAAGTACATGGCATTAACACTGTATGTGTCGATAATTTAACTGCCGAAATTCCCGTAGCTGACGCGGCTTATTCTTTCTCTCCCAACAAAATTTGCGTAGTACGCACAGCTGATTGTTTGCCAGTTTTATTGTGTGATAAGCAGGGTACCCAAGTTGCGGCAATTCATGCGGGCTGGCGTGGCTTAGCTGCTGGGGTTATTGCAGCTACATTAAGCAACTTAACGGCTAAGCCAGCAAAGATTCTTGCTTGGTTGGGGCCAGCAATTGGCCCGCAAGTATTCGAAGTTGGTCACGACGTATTAGAAAATTTTTTAACTAATGGCTGGCAGCAAGCGCAGCTAGATCTGGCTTTTGTCCCTCAAGTGAATAATAAATATTTAGCTGATTTATATTATTTGGCACGTATCGAATTACAGCAAGCTGGTGTATTAGCAGAAAATATATATGCTACTGAAGCATGCACGTACTCTGATCCACAACGGTTTTATTCCTATCGTAGGTCGGCGGAAACTGCGCGCATGGCCAGCTTGATTTGGCTAAAATAAACCCCATATTATTAATTAACAGTTTAATAATTTGTTGGGGAGTTGCAAGATGCGTCTGGAAAAGCTTACATATAAATTCCAACAGGCCTTAGGCGAAGCGCAATCTATTGCGGTGGGAATGGACCATTCCCTGATAGAACCAGTGCATATTATGAAAGCGCTATTGGATCAAGATGATGGTTCTATTTATCATTTATTAAATTCAGCAGGCGTAGATTTAGCTGCGTTCCGCTCACAATTAGGTATTGCTTTAGATCAATTACCGCAAGTAGTCGGTGGCCAAACTGATGTGCATATGTCTAATGATAGCATTAGAGTTTTAAATGGCGCGGATAAACTAGCACAGAAACGTAAAGACCAGTTTATTTCTAGTGAATTATTTTTATTAGCTGCGTTAGATGATGCTAGTTATATAGGACAATTATTAAAAAAACTGGTGTTGGATAAAGATAAATTAGTGCAAGCTATAGACAAAATGCGTGGTGGTCAATCAGTGCAAGATCAAAATGCCGAAACTACTAGAAACGCTTTAGATAAATATACGATAGACTTAACAGCACGTGCGGAACAACAAAAATTAGATCCGGTTATTGGCCGTGACGATGAAATTCGCCGCGTGATTCAAGTCTTACAACGACGCACTAAAAATAACCCAGTACTAATTGGCGAACCGGGGGTGGGTAAAACTGCGATTGTCGAAGGTTTAGCGGCACGAATTATAAACAATGAAGTACCTGAGGGTCTTAAGGGTAAACGCGTATTATCTTTAGATCTGGGTTCGCTGCTCGCGGGGGCTAAATTTCGTGGTGATTTTGAAGAACGTCTCAAAGCTTTGTTACATGATCTAGCTAAACAAGAAGGTCAGGTAATATTATTTATTGATGAATTGCATACTATGGTGGGCGCAGGTAAAGCTGAAGGCTCAATGGATGCAGGCAATATGCTAAAACCGGCCTTAGCGCGTGGCGAATTACATTGTATTGGTGCGACTACTCTAGATGAGTATCGTCAGTATGTAGAAAAAGATGCAGCGTTAGAACGTCGCTTCCAACAAGTATTAGTTGATGAGCCATCAGTCGAAAGTACTATTGCTATTTTGCGTGGTTTAAGCGAGCGCTATGCGTTACACCATGGTGTAGAAATAACCGATCCAGCATTAGTCGCTGCAGCTACTTTGTCACACCGTTATATCAGTGGCCGTAAACTACCTGATAAAGCTATTGATCTAATCGATGAAGCGGCGAGTCAAATTCGGATGGAAATTGACTCAAAGCCAGTAGCGATGGATAAATTGGAACGACGTTTAATTCAATACAAAATTGAATTCGAGGCCTTGAAAAAAGCTGAAGATAAAGCCTCGCAAGATCGTTTGGCTAAATTAACCAAAGACATGGCTGAAGTTGAAACTAAATATAAAGAACTAGAGGCTATTTGGAATAGCGAAAAATCTGCCTTAATGGGTACGATGCAAATCAAAGAAGAAATTGATCGCTTACGGCAAGAATTAGATGCAGCAAGGCGTGCTGGCGATTACGCCCGCATGTCAGAATTGCAATACGGACGCATTCCAGAATTAGAAAAAAAATTGAGTACCGTGTCGAGTATCGATCCTAAAGATTTCAAATTATTACGTAATAAAGTTACTGACGAAGAAATTGCTAATGTAGTCTCGCGTTGGACGGAGATTCCAGTAAATAAAATGCTCGAAACCGAAAAAGACAAGTTATTACGCATGGAAGAATTTTTAGGCAAACGCGTAATTGGGCAAGAACCAGCGGTAAATGCAGTTGCAAATGCCGTACGTCGTTCGCGAGCCGGTTTATCCGATCCAAATCGCCCAGTAGGTTCGTTTATGTTACTAGGTCCGACTGGAGTTGGCAAAACTGAACTATGTAAAGCCTTAGCAGCATTTTTATTTGATACAGAAGAAGCCATGGTACGAATAGATATGTCAGAATATATGGAAAAACACGCGGTAGCGCGTTTAATCGGTGCACCACCTGGATATGTAGGATATGAAGAGGGTGGCCAGTTAACCGAAGCTGTGCGGCGCAAACCGTATAGCGTAGTGCTATTTGATGAAATTGAAAAAGCTCATCCAGATGTATTTAATGTTTTATTACAAGTGTTAGACGAAGGGCGTTTAACTGATAGCTTTGGTCGTACAGTAGATTTTAGAAATACCGTGATTATTATGACGTCGAATCTAGGTTCGATGATGATTCAAGAAATGACCGGCAGCTCTGATTACGAGGCGATGCGCAAAGCTGTGCTAGAAGTAGTAGGACAGCATTTTAGACCGGAGTTTATTAACCGTGTCGACGAAATTGTTGTGTTTGAAGCTTTAAGCAAAGAACAAATTCGTAGCATTGTTGATATTCAACTTGCATTGGTCGACAAACGCTTAACTGACTTAGGTATAAAAATTAAATTTAGTACAGCAGCCAAAGATAAACTGGCGGTGGCTGGTTACGATCCTGTATTTGGCGCTAGACCATTAAAAAGAGTTATTCGGCAATTAATAGAAAACCCTTTGGCGCAAAAGATTCTAGCCGGAGAATTTACTGATGGCGCAGAGGTTAAAGTCGAAGTTGATAATGACGCTTTAATTTTTAAAATTTAGACGTCTAAATTCACGTGTTGCCAGAATGGTAATTGTTTGTTAAGGTTATACCTCTTTAGTTATGAGGATATGCAATTACTATGCGTTTTATTATAAATAAGATCTGGCAATTTAAACTTCCAGTGGCTTTGGTAGCAATAATTTTGTTTGCCGCTATGGTTGGCCCATCTTTACCGGTTAAAGTGCAGAGCTTTTTGTACTTTTTAGCGTTGGCGTTTAAAGAACTATTGTTGTTTGTGTTGCCATTAATCATATTCTCTTTAATATTGTCTAGCATAGTACACTTAAAAGCTGGTGCGATGCGGCTAATATTTATTTTAATTCCGCTGTTATTAGTTTCTAATTTTATTTCCATTTGGTTGGCTTATGCAGCTGGAAATTTAATTTTACAAACCACCGAGTTATCTTTACTGTCAGAAGCGACTACGCGTGATTTAGCGCCATTGTGGAATTTTACGTTAGAGCCGTTAGTCAGCAGTAAATATGCTATGGTTGCCGCGATGCTGTTTGGTTTAATCAGCGCTACTAGTTTCCCAGCACAAGGGCAGCGTGTATCGGCGATATTAAATAAAATCACTGCATTTATATTAAACAAACTGGTATTACCGTTCTTGCCAGTGATGATTTTAGGGTTTGTGATTAAAATGCAGTACGATGATATCTTAGAATCACTAGTGCATAATTATGCTTATATATTCTTTGTCGTTGGATTGTTACAGATTACGTATGTAGTAATGCTATACGTAGTAGTAAATAAATTTAAAACCAGCGCTTGGATAGCAAATCTAAAAAACATGTTCCCACCGTTGTTGACGGCGTTTAGTACTATGTCGAGTGCGGTAACTATGCCGTTAACTTTGATTGCGACTCGCAAAAACGTGCATGATCCAGACGTGGTTAACTTCGTAATTCCTAGTACGGTTAACTTCCATCTTATTGGCGATTGTTTAGCGATGCCAATTTTCGCCATGGCGATTATGATGTCATTTGGTTATGGCTTACCGAGTATCGAACAGTATTTTGTGTTTAGCTTATACTACTCGGTTGCAAGATTTAGTGCCGCGGCTATTCCTGGTGGTGGTGCGTTAATCTTGATGCCATTGCTTGCTAGTCAGTTTAATTTTACCGATGTGATGCAAGGTTTGATTCCGACATTAAATCTAATGTTTGATCCTATGATCACCGCAATGAATGTTTTGGGTAATGGCGCATTTGCAATTATATTTGGCAAAATATATCACGCGTTTAAAAAACCTGAACCGGTGATGTCGACCTTGTAATCTCGTAATTAATCATCGGGCGGACATGGCAGTCCGCCCATATATAACTGTAAATTTATGCCTCAGACACAAATTATTATCCCAGGCCCTATAGGCAAATTAGAAGCAATTTTGCACGTGCCAGATGCAGCAGATTACTCTAGGCTTGCAATTGTTTGTCATCCACATCCATTGCAAGATGGTACGATGCACAATAAAGTTGTAAGCATAATTTGTAAAAGTTTTAATAATTTAAACATACCCTGTGTTAGGTTTAACTTTCGCGGCGTAGGCGCCAGTGAGGGTATTTTTGGGCATGTTGCCGGTGAAGTTGAAGATTGTCTCGCGGTAGTTGATTGGCTTAAACAACAGTGGCCAGCTGCAGCTTTGTATCTAGCTGGCTTTTCGTTTGGTGCGTATGTTGCAGCTGAGACAGCAACTAAAGTTTCGACTAAACAGCTTATCACCATAGCGCCTTCAGTCGAACGTATGCCCTATTATCAATTGGCTTATGTAACCTGCCCATGGTTGGTGGTTCAAGGCGAAGAGGATGAAGTGGTCGTACCACAGGCGGTTTACACTTGGTTTGAGCAATTACAAGCAAATAAGACTTTGGTCAGATTTCCACAAACAGGGCATTTTTTTCACGGTAAATTGATCGAACTACAGGACTTATTGACGTCAGCGGTGCTTTAAGCGAAAATGGTAGTAATTCTCATTTAGCTTGCTTTAGTTGCTGTTGGGTCAAAATAATGATTATAAATTTATCAGAGCTTAAGCTGGGTGATAAGGCTAATGTAATTGGCTTTAATTCCTGTAGCCCCGCCTCGCGGCAGAAGCTGTTTGCTTACGGTCTAATTCCAGGAGCTATGGTCACTGTAGTGCGGATTGCGCCTTTGGGCGATCCCATGCAAATCCAGCTCGACGGCGATATAATGCTCAGTATTAGAAGATCTGAAGGCTGTGATGTCAAAGTCGAACTTGCGTCTTAATTTCCCTAAAGGGCTGCAAGTAGCGTTGGTGGGAAACCCCAATAGCGGCAAATCTACCTTGTTTAATAATTTAACTGGCTCTAATCAGCAGATCGGCAATTGGCCTGGGGTAACGGTCGAGCAAAAACACGGTAAATATATTGACGCAGAAACCAGAGCCCAAGTTAAGATTGTCGATTTACCAGGTTGTTATTCATTAGTAGCTACAGCTGATATGGCTTTAGACGAGCTGGTAACTTGTAATTATATTTTAACCGCGCAAGATACTTTATTTGTCAACGTAATTGATGCTACGCATTTAAGTCGTGATTTATATTTGACGTTACAGTTGTTAGAGCTTGGCGTACCAGTAATAGTAGCATTAAATTGCATAGACCTAGCTAAAGCCGCAGCGATTAAAATAGATTGTAACTTATTGGCTCAGCATCTAGGTTGCCCAGTAGTGCCGATTATAGCGAAAACCGGCAAAAATTTAGTGCAGCTTAAACAACAGATAACTATAAGCGCTGCGATCAAAACCAACTCTAATTTTTATAAAATAGAATTTCCGCCGTTATTGAACACCACGCTTAATTTTTGGCGTGCGCAGGTAAACGCTGGACAAGGACTACGCATTTTAGAAGGTGATGTTTTATTATTGCCAAAATTAACTGCTGCTGGGATAGATGGGCAACAAGTACGGCAACAAATTGAACAACAAATTGCCGAACCATTAGATATTTTCATCGCCAAGCATCGACGCAGTCTAGTACGTAATATTATACACGCTACAGTTACCCAGCGTGCACAAAAAAATTCTAATATTAGCAAAACCATCGATAGCATAGTGTTACATAAGATATTTGGTCCATTGATTTTCATTGGCATTATGTATTTGATGTTTGCTTTGGCAATTAATTTAGGCGGTAGATTACAATTAGTTTTTGATAATATTTCTGAAACGTTTTTTGTGACTAAGTTCACTGCATATTTAATTGATTTGGGTGCAGCTAATTGGTTGGTTGATATTTTAGCTAATGGCTTAGGTAAAGGTTTAAATATTACGATAACGTTTGTGCCGGTATTAGCTGCAATGTTTTTATGCTTAGGGATTCTTGAGAGTTCAGGCTACATGATGCGTGCGGCGTTTCTGGTCGATCGCTTAATGCGTTTTTTGGGTTTACCAGGCAAAGCTTTTGTGCCGATGATTGTAGGTTTTGGTTGTAACGTGCCAGCAATTATGGGTGCGCGAACTTTATCCAGTCGGCGTGAACGTATCTTAACTATTATGATGACGCCATTTATGTCTTGTAGTGCACGGCTAGCGATTTACGCAATTTTTGTAGCGGCTTTTTTCCCAACTAATGGGCAAAATATAATTTTTAGTTTATATCTAATTGGCATCTTGGTAGCGATATTAACTGGTTTCGCGTTACGCGCTAATGGCATAGCCAGTGAGCGTGCGTTTTCAATAATGGAAATGCCAGATTATCGATGGCCGTTAGCTTCTAATTTATTGCGTCAGGTAAAACATCGATTAAAAAGCTTTGTTGTCAAGGCTGGTGGTTTGATTATTTTATTATGCATAGTGATCAACGGGCTAGGCTATGAAAATGTAGAACTTATAGGTAAGTATTTTACTCCAGTGTTTGCGCCCATCGGTATTAGCGCGGACAATTGGCCGGCAACGGTTGGTTTAGTAACCGGGTTGATTGCTAAAGAAGCAGTAATTGGCACGTTAAATTCAGTTTACAGCCAGTCCGCGACGGATATGGTAACGCTATTTGGTGGCCAAGCAGCAGCCTATGCGTATTTATTGTTTACGTTGTTATATTTTCCATGTGCGTCAGTAGTTGCGGTAATTGCCAAAGAATTGAATAAAAAATGGGCGCTATTTGCCGTCATATGGTCAACCAGTATTGCCTATATTACCGCAGCGTTATTTTATCAATTAGCAACTTGGCATGGCGTGGTTTCGCTATTTTGGGTTAGCGGTTTATTAATGGCTGCAACAGGGTTATTTATGGGCGCCAGATGGCTGGTACGTAGTGGGGATAAACATACGGTTAGCTATAAGCCAGTGCCTACGGCATTAAAAGTGGTGTAACGTCTTGATATTAATAGTTTATTTGCCATTACCCAAATTTAGATAATGCCCATTGACCAAATTTAGATAATGCCATATAATTGCTATATGGATAGCAGATTTTTACCGCACAACCTTCATCTTACAGACTTGGCCACTTTTAACAGCCAGGATCCACATTTGGCGCGGCTTAAAAATATGGCCTATGTGTATAGATCATCTTTGATAAAAACTTTGCCAGATCGTATACCGGGTGTTTACACTCTGGGTGGGGGACGACAGGTAGGTAAATCTACTTTATTAAAACAATGGATGTTGCATTTAATTATAAATAATAAAGTTTTGCCACAAAACATAGCTTTTTTTTCGGGAGAAATAATAGACGATCACCATGCATTGCTGCAACTAATGCAAACGCAATTAGAGCAAATGCCAGATGGTTTACGATATATAATTATCGATGAGGTGACATATATTAAGAACTGGGATAAAGCTGTTAAGTATGCTGCGGATGTTGGCATCTTAGTTAATGTGATCTTATTTCTAACTGGCTCTGATCTTGTTTTAATTCAAGAAGCTAGAAATACTTTTCCTGGGCGCCGTGGTCAGGCTGATGTGGTAGATTTTCACTTATATCCTCTAAGTTTTAATGAATTTTTAGAATTGAAGGGTAATAGAATAGCTTTGCTCGAGCCGCTACAACATGCCTTGCTATTAGCAGAATTTAATAACTATTTGCAACACGGCGGATATTTAACAGCTATCAACGATCTAGCCCTGTATGGAAAAATTCTAAATGCTACGTTTGCTACATACTCAGATTGGATTAGAGGCGATATGCAAAAACGTGGTAAGCAAGAAATATATTTGCGGGAAATTATTAATGCGATAATAAAGCGCTATACTTCGCAATTATCCTGTACATGGACTTCGTTAGCCAAAGAATTGTCTATTCAGCATCATAAAACTGTAGCGGATTATATTGATTTATTACAGCTAATGGACGCGCTATACGTACAAGCTACGTTACAAGAAGATAAGCTATTACCGGCACCGAAAAAAGCAAAAAAAGTTATGTTTACGGACCCGTTTATTTACCATGCTTTAAATGCTTGGCTTAATCCAGTAGAAAAAATTTATGAGCAACAAGTACAGCCGTTACTACAGGACGCTGTATTAGTCTCAAAATTGGTTGAAACTACAGTGATAACGCACTATAGGCGTAAATACCCTACCTACTATATTAGTGCGGAAGGAGAGGTTGATTTAGCTTATATTGAAAATGGAAAATTTTGGCCAATTGAAATTAAGTGGACGCAGCAATTACGTGCGCGGGACTTAAAGCAAATTCTAAAATATAAAAATGCTAAAATATATAGCAAATTGCCTGGTGTTAGCCAGATGCAGGGTGTAACCAATGAGTATTTGCCTTATGCGTTGGGGTGTCTGTCAGTGTAAGGACATAAAGCTTTACAAGATTCTTAAACACTCACTTTAGGGCTGATTACAGCCCCAAAGTAGTGCTAAGTCGCAGCATTAAGCTACTAAGTCTTTTACTTTCTTTAGCGGTCTGATTTTTACTACATTACGTGCTGGTTTAGCCTTGAATATAGTAGGTTCGCCAGTAAATGGATTTACGCCTTTACGTGCTTTAGTCGCAGGTTTTCTAACCGCGACTACTTTCATTAGACCAGCTAGAGTGATTTGACCAGGGCCTCTTAGGTGCGAAGCAATCATAGGTTCAAAACACTCTATTACTGAAGATACGTCTTTTTTGCTTAAACTGGTTTGTTCGGCAATATACGCTACTTGCTGTGAGCGGGTTAAAGCCTTACTAATTTTAGTACTTTTAGGCGTACTAGCAGTCTTAGTTTTAGACTTGCTCTTAGTAGTAGTTTTACTAGTTTTAGACTTAATCTTGCTCTTAGCCTTAGTTTTAGTAGTAGAGGTAGTTTTCCGTTTTTTTGTCGCCATAACATGCTCCTTTCGAGTCCGTGAAAGTGAAAAATTCACACATTCGCTAATAATAGCCCATAAAATGCATTTAGCATTATTTTTTAACAAAGATCAAGGGCTTTTTTGCCACATGTGTTAGTTATTATTCAAACAGGCGTTTCTGGGTGTTGCATTTAGAGCAACTATTCCGTACAATCGCGAACTTACGCAGATTTTATTAGTGCTCTACGGGAGCTGTAGGTAATGAAGACATTTAGTGCAAAGCCAGAGGCAGTAAAGCGCAGCTGGTACATTGTGGATGCCAAGGGTAAAACCCTGGGCCGTTTGGCAAGCAGAATAGCCATGATTCTGCGTGGTAAACATAAACCTGAATTTACACCCCATGTGGATACAGGCGATTATGTGATTATTGTTAATGCTGCGGAAGTACATGTTACTGGCCGTAAAGCAGATGACAAGATTTATTATCGTCATTCTCAGTATCCAGGTGGTATTACGCAAATGAATTTTAAAGAACTGATGCAAAAGTTCCCTGAGCGGGCTATTAGCTATGCCATCAAGGGCATGCTGCCTAAGAATTCATTAGGGCGTGCTATGTTCAGCAAATTAAAAGTTTATGCTGGTAATGAGCATCCGCATGTTGCTCAACAAGCAGAGGCTTTAGAAGTCTTATCTTAGAGGTTTAATTTATGGCAACTAAATCAGCAGCAGTTAAACAGTACTACGGTACTGGTAGACGTAAAAGTTCGATTGCTCGCGTGTATATTACATCTGGCACTGGCAAGATCACTATTAATGCGTTAGCAGTAGATCAATATTTTGGTCGTGAAACTGCTCGTATGGTAGTGCAACAGCCATTAAAAGCTGTAGAAATGGAAGGCAAGTTTGATATTAAAATTACCGTCCGCGGTGGTGGTGATATGGGACAAGCAGGTGCAATTCGCCATGGACTTACTCGCGCCTTAATCAATTATGACGAAGAGTTTGCCGACAAGAGTTTTGCTGCAACGCAAGAACCAGCTGCAAATGATAATTCTTATCGCCGTATCCTACGTAAGGTTGGTTACGTGACTCGTGATTCACGTCGAGTTGAACGTAAGAAAGTCGGACATCGTAAAGCGCGTAAGAAAGAGCAATATTCGAAACGTTAATTCCCGTCCTGTAGGGGCCGGCCTCTGTGCCGGCCCTTTCGTTTCTGGGTGTTTTGTTTTGGGTGCATATTCTGTTATTATCTACCAATATGGCTGGGGGATCAGAATGAGCACTGACGAGATGGACGCAGGGCGTAGGCAATTTCTAACAGCGGCTACGACTGTAATCGGTGGTATAGGCTTAGGATTAGCTGCAGTGCCGTTTATTGGCTCTTGGTTACCAAGCTCTAAAGCGCAAGCACTTGGTGCCCCGGTAGAAGTAGATTTAAGCAAAATTGAAGAAGGACAGAAAATTACTGTAGCTTGGCGTGGCCAACCAGTATTTATCGTCCATCGCACGCAAAGTGAAGTTGCTGAATTAAAATCCCTCAATGATCAATTGCGTGATCCAGACTCCAAAGAACTGCAGCAACCAAAATATATTACTGAGTTGTATCGTTCAATTAAACCTCAATATTTAGTCCTAGTTGGTATATGCACCCATCTTGGTTGCGTGCCTTTATACAGGCCGGTTGCTGGCAGTGTAGAAGCTAATTGGAAAGGCGGGTTTTTTTGCCCATGTCATGGCTCAACTTACGATTTAGCCGGGCGCGTGTATAAAGGGGTGCCAGCGCCCAAAAATTTACAGGTACCAGCGTATAGATATGCTAGTGATACGGTGTTAGTGATCGGGGAAGACCCTGTATAACAAAAGCAGCAATGGAGAGCAGTATAATGGCAGGGAATAACCTTACACGAATAATTTCTTGGATAGATTATAGATATCCAGTGTCGCAATTTCTAAAAGAACATATGTCTGGTTATTATGCACCGAAAAATTTTAATTTTTGGTATTACTTTGGTGCGTTATCGTTAGTAGTTTTAGTTAATCAATTAGGTACCGGTATTTGGTTAGCGATGAGTTATAATCCATCGGCCGAGGGCGCGTTTGCCTCTGTAGAATATATTATGCGCGATGTAAATTTTGGCTGGTTATTGCGTTACATGCATGCAGTTGGTGCGTCATTTTTCTTTATCGTGGTCTACTTGCATATGTTTCGTGCTTTATTATACGGCTCGTATCGTAAACCACGCGAGCTAGTCTGGATCGTCGGCATGTTTATTTTTCTCTGTCTAATGGCCGAGGCATTTTTTGGTTACTTATTGCCCTGGGGTAACATGTCTTTCTGGGGGGCACAAGTTATTACCTCTTTATTTGGTGCGATCCCATTTATTGGCGATAGTTTGGTGGAGTTTATTCGTGGCGATTACAATATTAGTGGCGTAACCCTAAATAGGTTTTTTGCCTTACATGTGGTGTTAGTGCCGTTAGTATTTGTCGGCCTAGTAGGCTTTCATATTTTATCGTTGCACCATGTTGGTTCGAACAATCCAGATGGTATCGATATTAAAAAACATAAAGACGCTAATGGCAAGCCATTAGATGGCATTCCGTTTCACCCTTACTACACAGTAAAAGATACTTTTGGCTTAGCAGTGTTTTTCATATTGTTTGCGGTTGTAGTATTTTTTATGCCTGATTTTTTCGGTCTGTTTCTAGAGGCACCGAATTTCATCCCAGCCGATCCATTGAAAACACCGGAACATATAGCTCCAGTGTGGTATATGACACCATATTATGCCATTCTGCGTGCAATTCCGAATAAATTGCTGGGGGTGATTGCTATGGGTATGTCAATCATGCTGTTTTTTTTCTTACCTTGGTTAGATCGTAGCCCAGTTAAATCCATCCGCTACAAGGGCTGGATGTGTAAAACGGCTTTGACTTTATTTGTGATTAGCTTTTTATGTTTGGGCTATTTAGGCACGCAACAGCCAACTAACATTAAAACCTTGTGTGCACAAATTTGTGCTACGTTTTATTTTAGCTTTTTTGTGTTTATGCCAATTTATACCAAGTTTGATAAAAATAAGCCTGAACCAGAGAGGGTAACTAATTAATGCGTAATTGGTTATTAATATTTATTGCTCTAAGTATGGCTAGCTTAGTAACAGCAGAAGAAATGCAGCATAATCATGGGGCTATGAAGCTGGATAAAGCGCCTATAGATTTAAGCGATTATGCTTCATTACAGCGTGGCGCAAGATTATTTATGAACGAATGTTCTGGTTGTCATAGCTTAAAATATATGCGTTACGATTCGTTAGCCAGGGGCTTAGAAATTACCAGTGACGATGGTAAAATTTTAGATAAAGTTGTTAAAGAGAATTTAATGTTTGTTGGTGACACGCTTGCTGCGCCAATTAACACTGCGATGCCAATTAAGGATGCGGAAAGCTGGTTTGGCATTGTACCACCAGATTTATCGTTGGTGGCACGTAATCGAGGGGTAGACTGGATTTATACTTATTTGCGTTCGTTTTATGTTGATCCTAAACGGCCGTGGGGAGTGAATAATCTGGTTTATCCAGATGTGGCGATGCCGCATGTGTTATTAAATTTGCAGGGTGAGCAACAGCTAACACACACTGGATTAAAACTAGTAAAAGCGGGTACTATGACGGCTGCTGAGTATGATACTGCGGTGGCTGATTTAGTTAACTTTTTGTCGTTCGTAGGTGAGCCAGTACAGCTTGTAAGACGCAAAATTGGCGCATGGGTATTGGTGTTTTTAGGTATATTTCTAGTATTTAGCTACTTGCTAAAAAGAGAGTATTGGAAAGACGTCCATTAATTTTTAGGAGGTAGTAGTTATGGCAGTGTCTGCCAATAAACGTTCAATAATGACGTTGTATTCCGGTTCAGTTGACCCCTATAGTCACAGGGTAAGGATTGTACTTGCCGAAAAGGGTGTAACTTACGACATCGTCGACGTAGATGGATCAGTAAAAGCGATAGAAGAGCTAGCCAGTTATAATCCATACGGTACGATTCCTACTTTGGTCGATCGGGATTTAGTCTTATATAAATCTGAAATCATCATGGAATATTTAGACGAGAGATTTCCGCATCCGCCGTTAATGCCGGTATACCCAGTTACTAAGGGGCGTAGCCGCTTGATGATCCATCGGGTAAATCAAGACTGGTACTTATTGATGGACTGTATTTTAAACCCGAACGAAACATCTAGTGCCATAGACAAAGCGCGTAAAGATCTAATTGAGAGTTTAACCAGTGTAATTCCAGTTTTTGCCGAAATGCCTTTTTTCCTGAGCGAAGAATTTTCGCTAATTGATTGTTGTATTGCTCCTTTGTTGTGGCGCTTGCCCAAATTAGGTGTAGTCTTGCCACCGCAAGCGCAGCCAATTTTAACTTATGCCGAACGCATATTTAAACGTGAAGCTTTTCAATCTAGTTTAACTGATGCTGAAAGAATGATGAGAATGTAAATATGAATCCAACACGACCTTATTTAATTCGTGCTTTTTATGAGTGGATCGTTGACAGTGATTGTACCCCACATATCGTGGTTAATGCTGAATACAAAGATGTTGTAGTGCCGCGTGAGTTTGTCGAAGGTGGACAAATTGTGCTAAATATCGCAATGCCAGCAGTAAAAGATTTAACTTTAAATAACGAAGTGGTCAGTTTTCAAGCAAGATTTGGCGGCGTAGCGCACGAAGTATATGTGCCAGTGCCAGCAGTATTAGCAATTTATGCGCGCGAAAATGGGCGTGGCATGGTCTTTTCCGAAGATGAAGAAACACCACCGCCAGATAAGGGCTCAGTTGACAAGGGCAGTAAAACTAAAGCCCCGCATCTGACGGTGATCAAATAAATTAAATCGACTGATTAGACTGTGCGCCAGTAATGTTTACTGGGTAGCCGTAAGTCTCATTAATTAGTTGTTGTGCTTCATTCCAGTTGATTTTTGATCTTTTAGGATAATTTACTTCATTTACTACATCTTTTAGTAAATCGAATTTATCGATGTTATTCGTTTGATAGTAATTATCAGGGAATAAATCATGCGCTTCTAAAAATAACTGCCCGTCTTTTACTCCCAACTTATATGGCTCGTAAATTACGCGCACTTTAGTGCCCACTTCTACTACATGAAATAAATTATCTATGTCTTCAGCGTACATACGCATACAACCATGACTACTTCTGGAACCAACGCTAGTTGGTGCATTAGTGCCATGCATTGCATAGCCATTCCAACCTAAATTTAACGCATAATCACCTAGCGGGTTATGTGGGCCAGCTGGAATTACATCTGGTAAATCCACGCCACGTTCTTCTGCTTCAGCACGGATCGAATCTGGTGGTGTCCAAGTAGGGTATTCGCGTTTACGTGCGATAGTAGTTTCGCCAATTGGCGTATGCCAGCCTTGTCTACCTATGCCTAGTGGATGCGTAGTTACAGTTTGGCCATCAGGAGTAAAATAATAAACACGCATTTCAGCCAAATTAATTACAACTCCGCTACGTTCGCCTGGAGGTAAAATAAATTCAGTAGGTATTAGCAGTTTGGTTCCAGGTTTTAATTTGTTAGGATTAACCTTGGGGTTGGCTTCTTGTATTTCTAAAGTACCAAGATCATGGGCTCGAGCGATGGAATATAAACTGTCACCCTTTTTGATAACTACGTATTGTACTTCACCCACAATGTCGCTTTTAGGGTTGATGATAAATGTTAATGCGACTAACGGCTGGAAGCAAGCTACAGCTGAAATTACCAAGAATGTAACAGCAAAATTATTATAATTAATCTTCATTTTGGTTACCCTAACTACTATCGGTTGTACATAAATTGAAGTTTAGATAATAATGAGAACAAATGTGGTAATTAACTGCTGGTCATTTACTGAGTAGTTGCGTGTCTATACACCTTAAAAGTTAGCAGATTGACAAACATGCAAATACCTGTATAATGCCTAACACCTAACAATAATAACGGTGTAATAATAATGCTTAGATTTTCCCCTGAACCAGATACAGAGTTTGTAAAAGCAGCAATGCCTAATACCCGCAATGTAACAGTGATACAGCAATCTTTGCAGTCTAAAGCTGAGATTAAGCCGTCGGATATGAGTCTGGCACTATGTGAGGCAATCTGTGCCGCTGATCTCGAGATTGTACAAATTATTACCAAGGCAGAGCCAGCGGTATATACAACAAATAATATAGGGCATATTATTAACACTGCTTTACAGCATCCAAATTTAGCAATAATCCAGTATTTGCCGCAACAGGCGCCAATTTTAAATTATTTACGTACCTTATCTAAAGGCGATTTAACCTATATGATCATGCAAACTATGGCTGATACCGGTAACAAGCTAGAGTTTTGTACTTTGGTACATACAGTTTGGCCGCAGGGCTTGAAAACATTACCGTTAGATATAAAATCTTCTAAGCGCAACATGTGCTTGTTAGCAAACGAGGAAAAGTTGGCTAAAGATTTTAGATTCTTAGGGGCGATGTTGAACAAGGGGCTATTATCTAAGCCTAAGCATAGCAACTCTAAACCTAGAAGACTTCCAGGCTTACCGCTGCCTATAGTAGAAATTATTTTTGATCTAGCTTATGCTGAGCAAGATTTTGCTGACAAGGGGTTAGCTAAGAAAAGGATTCTTAATACTGTTAGCTGCTGATCCTGTGCTACTTGTCTGGAAAACTAGTATAGGATCAACGAAAAAACATTGTATTTACAGTGTTGACCAGGTATTATGTTCTTTCTCTAACAAAAAATAAAAATTATGCTTAGTGATTCGAATGTTCTGAAAGAGTTGGCTGCGCAGCGTGAGGACGTCAGATTTGAGATCGTCACCAAATTTACTGATTCGCCCACCGAGGATACATTAAATCGACGTGTATTTAAATCAATGCTATTGCCAGTACCACCTCCATTATGCTTCTTTGAAACGTGGCAAGATTCAGATTTGTATGGACTGAGCAGTTTTTTTGCAATCCCGGATCCACAATACTCAATCATACCATTCGGGACTAAAAAGGTACCGGCAGAAAATATGATCGATTATGGAATCAGTTATAATGTTTTTCTTAAAACATTACCGATCCAGTCATATACTGTTGCGATTGAAGGGACTAACACCCCTCCTCGTGGCAGAGAGCAAGCAAATTTCTTTAAAGAAACAAATGTTAAGGGAAACATGAAACTTTGGTCTGCTGGGCATTTAATCGCACACCGTTATACACCAGCATATTTACAAGCAACTAACGCTGCTACCTTACAATACGATTTGAATTTTATCCCCGAGCCGGCGTGGTGGAATCTCTATCAACGCAATCATTTGGAAAACAGATGCGCCGGCAGATATTACGGCGTATACCCAATATATCACTTACGCTATGTTCATGGTCGCACCGTCAATTCATATGCATACAATAGCATGCGCTTATCTTATAGGCCGGTGCCTGATGGCGAGTTATTTGTCGGGCGTACAAACGATACTGCAGAAACAAGATTATATATGCCATTTGTAGATGTTAATAATAAAGTCTATGACTCTAAAGTAAGCGGTAACTATAAACGTCAGCTTGATGTTACTGTACAAAATCACAAAGTAAATAAAAGCGCTTTTCCAGAACACGTATCTATAGATTTTGCTCGTAACATTAAAGTCATTGTAACCGAATTGGATCAACAAATTAAAACTGATGAATCGCTAGCATTACAAAAAGGGGGTTTGTTTTTGACAACCAACACCAATCCGCTGCATCATGCTGCCATTATTCAATATGAGCGCTCTGCAACTAAAGAGTTTATGACTCCAAAAAATAAAATGGAGTGCGCACTGATATTTTCTGATCTAGGCAATAGTAATAAAAGAAAATTATACTTAAAAGCAATACGTGCTCATGGGAAAATTCTATTGGATAAATGTGAGGCAGAAAACCCACCGGTTGCTCTTTTTTCTAATCGTTTGTTTAAATTGTTTAAGAGTAAATTTCCGGATGAAGATCAAAGCATCGACCAATTGCGTAGGTTAGTGCCGACATACTCGGCTTAATGTTGGGGTGGTTCCGAAGGCATATTTACGCTAGCGTTTAGGTTATGGGTGAGGGCGATGCTGAACACTATCCTCATCACCGCTACTGCTATCCAATGAAAAAAAATCTTGTGTATCAGAATGGTTTAACTGTTCTATAAGCCTAGTTAAAATAGACTTAAATTTCGCAGTATCATCGGCGAGAGCATAGTTATTTATTTCTGATAATCTAGCCTGTAGTTGGGTTAGTTCTTCTGTTTGTAGATTAGTAGAGTTTATATCTATAGGATATGTTTCAAGTAATGCTAACATTTTCTGCATCGCTTTATGTTTTAAAGCATACGCTTTAAAAGCATCTTCTAAAATTCTAGGATTAATATTAGAGATAGATGATACTCGGTCGAGAGCTTCTTTAGTTTGTAGGAATAAATCATGACATAGATTAAGTGTTGACATAAAATTACCGTTGTGTAAGGTCGGCACTTCTCGCATGATCGCTGTTGCATTAGCTTCAGCATAAGCTAGGATACGCTCGACATTATTTATGGTCAGTAAAGTAGCCAGGTCTTGTAATTTGTCAGCAAATTTTAAATCAGATACAGTAAAAGCTGCAGCAATTTCTTGTTTGGGTACGACTAGATATGGTGTGGCTATAATTCTATCTTGTGGTCCAATAGTTAAATCCGCGCCTAAGTTTTCCCTGTCAATCACCAAACAAACCACTGTCTGTTTTTCAGTTTTAGGGTCGTATATTTGAATATTTATATTAAATTTTTCTAGCAACATTTCATGTTCTGAAGCAGCTTCTAGGCGCAATATTTCTTGAATTGTAGGTTTTAAATAAAATATCCCTGGTGCATTAGGGTCATGTTTTATAGTTATAAAGCGATTAAACGCAGGTGTAAGTGTAAAAACTGCATTTTCCGAACAGCGCGGAAATAGCTGATTACAGTCAAGTATAAGCTGACCACGGTGGTTAGCCGGCAAAATAACATCTCCAGGGCCTAATGGAAAGCCGGAAAAATCACAAGTAAATGTAGTTGCGACTGAACTTGCGTCTTCATTAGTCACAGTAGCCTTTAATATTGTATTTTCACCCGTAGCGCTTGGCTTGATCATGCATGCATCAGGAAACCCTGAAATGTTCATGGGGAGAAATTTAGCAGTGGTAGAGCGACTAGCTGTTTCTATAATTTTTTTACGCGGGTTATTATTGGTAACACGTAGATATGGGACTAATAAGTTTACCGCTGCAGCTTGCAAAGATACTGGTATATTTTTACCTGGCAGCGATAGTAAACTGTCAGAATCGCTAAGGGTAAAATATATTTTTTTAGCGGGGTTGCCAGCAGCAGCTATAGCAAAAGATAATTCCTTGCGGTCTAATAGGTCAGTAGTCATGGGCGCAGACCAAACGCCGTCAGTTTCTCTCAACTGAGTTTTATTTGTAGTATATTGTAAAAAGCTTTCTATACTGTCTATGCCAGATTCAGCTAATGTTACTAAGCTCATGTAAGATAGCTCTATGGCAGATAGGCGCGGTGAGCCTGTTATGTCTGCAATAGCTAGTTGTAAGTCTTTTAAGATTAATTGGAAAAAACTTTGTAACCATTTGAAGTTTTCTGCTGGCTTATTAGTTACTGAGCGGTAGTTGTTTTTTTCAAATTCTTGCATGATGCTTAAAACCATAAGTAACTCGCTATAAATAGCTGCATGTCTATCTTTAATAGATGCAAATTCTTTAGTTAACAGGCGGTTAAGCCATTGATGATATACAGCGGCAACGCGCTTAGAATTGTATATGTCCGCAACGTTGATTATGCCACGTAAATATTTTTTTCTTAATCTAATGCCATAATCCATGCTAGAATAAATGTCACCGTATTCATCAGTAGTTACCTTAGGAGTTCGTTGATGGGTACAAACTTTTTCCGCAAAAGCATTAAAAAAAATAATGTTTTTAAATAATCTAGGTGGTCTATCAGCTTGTGCTAATGCCTGTCTTAATTGGTCAAAATTTGCATCACTACGCAGAATTGCTTTTTTATCAGCCGTATATTGGTTGCTAAACAAATTATTTATAGCGCGATAAACTGCATCCATTTGTTCTAAATCAATTTTAACCCTATATGTTGCTGTCTTTTGTTGGTTGTATTTCGTTATCTTTGCTAATGAATCTCTAATTTTTACCAGTACATCAACAATAACATCGGTATCCTGTGTGGATTCAGCATCTAGAACCGCAAAAATTGACGAATTACTATTTTTAGTAAATGCCCCGTATTTAGAGTTAAATAGCTGATCGTAGAATTCAGGATATTTTTGTATATGAGCTATAACTTCTTCAATCTGGGCTTCTGTTAATTTAGGCATGATGATTCTCAAATATTTTATAAACTATTTGACCAGCAGCGGTTAAATAAGTTCAACTGCAAGTAGTTATGGCTTCAGGTGTGTGCGCACGTTAATTTAACTTTCGTATATGAGTAGCAGTAGCCGCGTTTGGGAAGTTAATACTGGATGTATTTTGGATAAGTTTTATCGTGTCATGCAGGGATTGTTGCTCATGGATGGTAATATCTGTAGCGTCTTTAAGTAAAGTACTATTTGCTTGTTCAAGAATGGCTATATTTTGCGATGCTATAGGGCCTAGTTCTAAGAAACGTAATTCAGATTGCGAGATTATTTTTTTTATTTCAGCTAATAGTTTAATTACGGTTTGATGCAAGGTATGATATTGTTGCAGCGCTGCAGCCATGGAAATGGCGTTAGTGTTATTTTGCGTAAGTTTATGTGCTTGTTCAGCGAAAATAATGTACTCATGGGCAAAATTAATCAGCATATATATATCTAAGTTTTTCTCTTTTAGAATTCCCGTTGTAATTTTGGTCGCATTGTCTTTAGCTGTTTTAAGCATGTGTTCTAGCTTGCTTGTTATTGGGCGCTCAGCATCATTAACGGTTAATTGCAAGTCAGTAACGGAAAATTCAGATGCTATCTCTTCGCGTGGTATTACAAAATAAAACTCAGCCGGAATTTCTCCACCATCTTGTATGTTAGATTTTTTCACAGTTAAGCAAAATTTTGTGGTTCTGTTTTTATCATCTACCAGTTCTAGATTGATATGTAATGTTTTTATGGTGGTCTCATCGATGCCAGATTCTTCTATTTTGCTGATAGCCTTGCTATTAAGAGCTAGTTCGATTTGTCCTCGTTGGTTGCTAATTATTTTAAAGTACGGGTTAGTCTTCTGGGATATGTTACATCGTATGTTATTTGCTAGATTAGGAAAAATCTCATTTAAAGCAATAATAATGTTACCTTCTGCTACCGTCAACAAAGTTTTTTTCGGTGCTACAGATACGCATGGTGTCTTAGCTTTATATGTAGTGCTTATACTTTTGCCATTGGCACCAGTCAATTGTGCTGTTAAAACTAAGCCCTCAGTATCAAATTTTGCGCCAGGTTTAATCATAAATGCATGAGGTATTACGTTTGTTTCTGGTGGAGCAAACGTAATATTTTTCTTTGTTGGTTCTTGCCATCTGGTGCTTATAACTTCTCTTACATAAGCAAAAGTAGTCTTAACTGTGATTAAGCCGCTGATTAATTGTTCTAGGCTTATTTTATTATACCAATAGCCATTATTATTAATAAGTTCTGGTTTATAAGCGGCAATATTTTGACTAATTTGAATAGCATCATGATTTTTGTTATTGATTGAAAACGTTAAATTCTGGCCCTCAAAAAAATTAGCGGCTAAAGGTAAAATGAAGTTGTCATTGCTATCTTTATGAAATTTAGTATTTCTGGCATGATATGCTATGAATTGTTCAAGCTCTTGCGTATTAAGAACAGATATTACCGACATATTTATAGCCATTGCTTCATCTGTATGTTGTTTATAAAATACGTCAGCTTTTTTCTGCAAGCTGCTTAGGGTGTCGTAAATAAAACTTTTTAACTCTTCTATGGTTGACTCTGGTAGCTGTGCGTTAAACTGTTGTAAGAGAATTTTGATCATGGATATTTCTTGATATATGTTTTTGTATCGATCGGCTGCGCTTATATTTTGGTTTGACAAAATTTCGCGTAGTATCTTCCTGTAAGCGACAGTAAACTTTTCCAGTAATTTATCATCGTTAATAGACAGCATATACGACAATATTATCTTTCTATTATTAGCTGTGAGGTTTTTAGGGTTGCTCAAGGCTTGGTTTAAAGTTTGCATGGTAGATGCTAATGCGCTACATATATAATTGCTCTGTTGATTATTGCTGATAACTTCTAGAATATATGTGTATGCATCGGCTTGGTCTGTTGGTAGTGAATACATTTTTGATATATAATCTGCAATCATCTGGAGTTCTTGCACATCATGTTTGCTGGCAGGATATTTATATTGGATGGCTTGTAGTAATAACGGCATATACTTCGACACTATTTTTCTGCTGTATTTTTTAGGGGCAACCATTAATTGTGCCAAGTGGAAGGTTGCTTGTAAAATCTCTGGTACTTCATGCCAATTGTTTTCATTCGCGGTTAAATCATCTAGCCACTGGCGATAGAGGCGCTTTATATAGCGTAATTTGAGTTTATTTTCTAGTCTCGTTCGATATATTCCAAATGGTAGGCAACTTAAAGCGTAGCTTTTAGAATATATTTTATTTGCGACGGCATCGGCTGTTTCCCCATGGATCGCAATTAGGCATGCATCGAGGTTTGCATTAGCAGGATCAGACAGTGCAGTAACTATAGCTTGTAGTTGTAATTCGGTTAAATTCATGGCCGTGTTCTATTTGGTTATTGGTATTATATTGAGACACGGCTGGGTAACTAAAGTTCAGGTTTTAGCTAAACTTAAGGTGTGGTTGCACTTATGGATCCCTATGAAATTTTTCTAAACATGTTTATTAATCAATGGGGCGTTCAATGGTTTGATTGTAAGGGAATGCATAGGTTTGATTGTGTAAAGGGCGCGCACGGCGGCACGCCCTTTACGATGCGTTACTTCTTGTCTTGTTCTTTAAAGAAATCAGGGATTTCTTGTACTTTTTTACTGCCAGGCTGCTTGTGACATCCTTTGTCACGATACAAGCGGGCTAGGTGATTGTAACGATTGCGATAAGCATCGATCTCAATTTTCTCAGCTTCAGAGAAAGCCATAAAGAACCACGGAACCAGTAGGAATGCACCAGCTACGCTCAAGGCGACATTCTTGCCAGTTTTTTCTGATTTAGGCAATAAGCGCTTAATGTTATTTTCGGCTTCATCCATGGCAGATAATAGCGAACTACAGCTTAACTGGTCATCAGTAGGTTGCCATATTTGCACTGGGTTAGCAGATCTACCACAGCCGCTTAGCGCACAAGTAACAGTTAAGGCAATACAGATCAACGTCATTCCTGATTTTTTCATTAAATTTATCACAGGTGTTCACCTTACAACGATTAAGAAGTAGTTATGCTAAACTAATTTCTAAGTTTATACAATGACTAGTTGCTTATTTGTTGCTTGACAAACTTGTAGGGTTTTCACGCCTTAACCCTAAACGATGGAATAATTTATTATCGCTATCCGGAGCTGGATTATCTGCGGTTAATAATTTCTCGCCATAAAATATAGAATTAGCCCCGGCCATAAAACATAAAGCTTGCAACTCATCTAACATCTGCTCTCTGCCAGCGGATAAACGGATATAAGATTTAGGCATCATGATTCTGGCTAAAGCTATAGTGCGGACAAAATCAAAAGTATCGACGTCGTTATTTTTGGCTAATGGTGTACCAGGGATACGAATTAATTTATTAATCGGTATAGACTCAGGCGGCTCGGCTAAATTGGCCAGAACTAATAGCATTTTGATGCGATCCTCATTAGTTTCACCTAGACCTAAGATTCCGCCGCAACAAACTTTTAGTCCAGCTTGACGAACTTTGTTAAGAGTATCTAAGCGATCTTGAAAAGTACGCGTAGTAATTACTTGATCGTAAAATTCTGGTGAAGTATCGATATTATGATTATAAAAATCTAAGCCTGCAGCTTGTAGTTCTTCTGCTTGTTGGTCTTTTAATAAGCCAAGGGTCACGCAAGTTTCTAAACCCAATTTTTTTACTTCAGTTACCATTGCACATACGGACTTTAAATCTGCATCACGTGGTCCACGCCAAGCGGCACCCATACAAAAACGCGTACTGCCAGCATCTTTAGCTTGTTGGGCGGCGCTAATTACATCCTGTATTTTCATTAATGGTGATTTTTGCAATTCTGTTTTGAAGTGCGCGGATTGTGGGCAATAAGAACAGTTCTCCGGGCAACTACCAGTTTTAATACTCAATAGAGTGCTGACTTGAATATTATTTGGATTAAAATTCTGGCGATGGATAGTTTGCGCCGTATAAATAAGTTCGTTAAACGGGAGATTAAAAGTGTTTAATCCCCGCTCTAAAGTCCAGGTTTGTTGCATGTTAAATCTCTTATGCTTCGCCATCAGCTTTTTCAATGATGGCTACTACTTTTGCGACCCCTTGTACGCGGCGAGCGATATCTAGGGCAATTTTCTCTTCATCTTTGGTCAGCTTGCCCATTAAATAGACAGTGCTATCCTCAGTAATAACTTTTACACGATTAATACCTACGTCACGGTTGCCAATTAATTTAGCTTTTACTTGAGTAGTTATCCAGGTATCGTTAGCCCGCGTTTTTAGCGAAATTGGCTCACCGACGTTGATTTGATTGTAAATATTACCAATTTCACCTATGGGTTCGAGCATTTTTTCAATTTGGCGTTTGTGGCCACTACTTTTAGTTTGGCCAACAAGTAACAGTGAATTATTGTAACTCAAAGTACTGATATGGCTTTCTTTCCATACGGTCTTATTTTTAGCAATCGCTAAATTAGCTTTAATTGTAATCGCCTGATCATCGACGATCGTACCAGAGGTACGTCGATCGTGATTAAACCATGAGCCAGCAATAGCTGGTGATTCGTTAAAGCAACCTGGTTGAGTTAATATCACTGTACTGATTAAAGCAAGTTGTATTTGTTTACGCATCGAAGGCATCCTTTATCCATTCTATTGTGGGTGATTCTATAGAATTTGAAATGGCAAGTACATCAAATCTATAATTAACATTCTGCGCCCAATTTCTAGTATGCACAAAAAAATGGGCGGTACGAATTATTTTTTGCTGTTTGCTTAAAGTTACACTTTCTGCAGCGCTGCCGAAAGTAGCATTGTTACGATATCTTACCTCGGTAAATATTAAGTCGTTGTGGTCTTTAGCAATAATATCGATTTCACCTAATTTACAGCGAAAATTACGATGTAAGATTAACACATTATTTTTTTCTAGATATCTGGCGGCAACTTCTTCGAGCAAACTGCCGGTTTCGATAGTATTCATGTTGGTTCTCCGTTTATATACGGTAACCCTTTTTTGAAGGAAGCCCACATAAGTTTGCGTTGAATAGTATTATGTTTATCTAGAGTCAACATGCCAGTCATGCCGGAAATACCTAAATTGTTGAGGGCTGCCATCTGATTTAATTGTAACGCTAGTTTATATGCGTCAAGACCTAAAGCGTACAATCTGGCATATTGATCAAATTCATTAGGCCAAATTGCGGCTACCGCTTTGTAAGTATCTTTAGATTTTATTGCCGCATCTAAAATCCACGGCATATCGCAAAATTGGATCCCATTCAAATCTTGATCCAAAGTTGGCTGGGCTTTGCCATTAAAAATACTTGAACTGGCATAGGTTGGTACTCTGGCGGCAAAATAAAAATTAAGTAAGGGTTTTACTTGGCGCGCAAGAGCTGCATTAGTAGCAATAAAAATCATGTCTGGATCTTGTCTGCGTCTAGGTTCAAAATTAAACTTGATGCCTAAAGACTTTAATTGTGTAGCTCGAGCTTCACTATTGTCTATGGCTAATAAATGTTGAATTTCTTTGTTCAAATTACTTTGCGATTGAATTTCTTCAGTTGCGAGCACAGTACCGCCTAGGGATTGCCAATGTTCAGCAAATGCTTGTTGCATACGTTTACCCCAAACTGATTTGGGGCTAATTATCAATGCGTTTTTATGTCCATCATGCCAAGCTTTTTCTGCTACCGCTTGAGCTTCCATTTCTGGCGATAAGCCGAATTGATAAATATTACCTGCATTGTGTTTTTCAGCAACTACGTTTAACGCTAATACCGGGATGCTAGGGCTAGAACTGTTACTGATCGCTTCGACTTCTTCTTTAATTAATGGGCCGACGATAAAATCAGAATTTGCTGCTATGGCTTTCTGGTAAGCATCTTGTAAATTGGACAAGGTCGTATCATAGATCTGAATTTTAGGTTTATTAATTAGATCTTTTTGCGCATAGTAAGCTGCCAGGAAGCCATCGCGTACGGCTTGCGCTGAACGTGCATGTGGGCCTTGTAATGGCAGCAATAACGCAATTTTGTGCGGTTGCGTTAGATTTCGTTGTGCAACACCATATTCGGTTTCTGCGATGCCTTGTTCTATTAGCGGCCATGGTTCTATAGTCGTAATACCTTGTAGCGATGTCGAAGGCATAAAACTTATGGCTGGGTGGTTAGGGAAATTTTGTTTCCAACTTGCCAAGTACTTAAACATTTGCTCCGGGCTAGAATCATATTGTTTGGTTATATTGGCAAACGCTACCCAGCCGTTTAGTTCGTCTTTACTGTGATTTTGTAATAAACGTAAGGTATTAGGGGTTAATTGGCTCAGCATTTCCCAGATAGTATTATTGTTAGCTGTTAAAGCCTCAGTAGTTGTTAAATGTCGGGCTAAATTAATTCTTTCCTGCACAGCTTCTAGAATACGGCCGGAACGATGATATATGTCAGCGCGGGTGCTATAAAATTTGATCTGCAATGATTCTGGCAGTTTACTTGGGGTCCAAACATTATTTAATGCCTCTTGGGCAATTGCTAGATCACGTTTCGCCAAGGCTATTTGTGCGAGCAAAATATGTTGGTACGCAGAATTATCGACATTCAGTTTGTGTTTATTTTCTTGAGTTAATAACTGTTCAGCTTGTTCAAGTTGATTAGCCGCTATGAATTGTTCAGCTGCCTGCAAGCGTTGGTTGATTTCTATATCAGTATTACCTGTGCCGGCATAACGCAATAACCGTTCTGCTTCTTGCAATGCATTGGTAGAATGGTAGCCATTGAACTTACCTCCGCAGCCTGGTAGTAAGAACGCTAGCAACATAGTTGAAAGTATACGGACAGCTATTAATTTAATCATATATAAGTTAAGGTACTGTGTTTCTTTAATTAAGGCAACTTTTATTACCATGGCATCCTCATTGCAAAACGCGCTTTATATAGTCGCAACTCCAATTGGCAACTTAGCAGATATTACTAAACGCGCTGTAGATATTCTACAAGCGGTAGATAAAATTGCCGCTGAAGACACCAGGCATTCTAAACAATTATTAGCACATCTTGGCATTAACACCTCATTAATTGCTTTACATGAGCATAACGAACGCCAGCAAACAGCTACTTTGCTAGCTGAAATAAAACAGGGCGCAGCGCTAGCACTCATATCTGATGCTGGTACGCCATTGATCAGCGATCCTGGCTATTATCTAGTACGAGAAGCGCATGTGCAAGGTATAAAAGTGGTACCTATTCCTGGCCCCAGCGCAGTAATTTGTGCCCTCAGCGCCAGCGGCTTACCTACCGATCGTTTTTGTTTTGAGGGCTTCTTGCCAGCTAAAGCACAGGCTAGGATTAACGCTTTGCAAAATTTAGTTGTTGAACAACGCACTATAGTATTTTATGAGTCGCCACATCGAGTGTTAGATTCAGTACAGGCCATGTGCGCTATATTTGGCCCGCAACGCAATATAACTATGGCACGAGAATTAACCAAGCAATTTGAAACCATATTTGCCGGAGATTTAGCGCAATTAGTAAATTTTATACAACAAGATTCCAATCAACAGCGTGGTGAGATAGTATTAATGTTAGGCGGTTGCGAAGTTGCGGAAGATAAATTTGATCTAACACCAGCAGCTGAAAAAATTTTGGTAACATTATTATCAGAGCTGAGCGTTAAACAGGCTGTCAGTTTGGCAGTGCAGATAACCGGTGTGCAGAAGAAAATTTTGTATGCTAGAGCGGTTGAATTAACTGGACATATAGATTGAGGTTATAGAATGGGCATAAAAATAGGAACCACGGTTACAGATTTTGTTGCGCAAAGCAACAAGGGGCCAATTAGTTTAAATGACTATTCTGGTAAATATTTAGTTATATATTTTTACCCTAAAGATAATACCCCAGGCTGTACTATAGAAGCCAAAGATTTTCGTGATCTCTACGCACAGTTTCAACAAAAAAATTGCGAGATTATCGGCGTGTCTCGTGATTCACTAGCTAGTCATACCAAGTTTGAATGTAAATACGAGCTGCCGTTCCCCTTAATAGCTGATACAGATTCTAAAGTGTGTGATTTGTTCGAGGTAATCAATAATAAATCAATTTTTGGCAAAACTGCTTTAGGCTTGGTGCGCAGTACTTTTCTGTTGGATCCTACGAGTAAATTAATAGCCGAATGGCGTAACGTTAAAGTTGCAGAGCATGCGCAAAAGGTGTTAGATTTTTTGCGGAAGCAAGGCAATTAAGTTAAGCAGTAGGTAGTTGTTTTACACGACATCTACCTACTATTGCTTAACTTAATGGCAGCAGCGTTAATTGTTATGAACCCTGATTTTGCCCTTGGCCTTGCGGTGGTGGCGGCATCATGCCTTGACCCTGATCCTGGCCTTGATTTTGCCCTTGCCCTTGCGGTGGTGGTGGCATCATGCCTCGACCCTGATCCTGGCCTTGATTCTGCCCTTGGCCTTGCGGTGGCGGTGGTGGCATCATGCCTCGTCCCTGATCCTGCCCTTGATTCTGCCCTTGGCCTTGCGGTGGCGGTGGTGGCATCATGCCTCGTCCCTGATCCTGGCCTTGATTCTGCCCTTGGCCTTGCGGTGGCGGTGGTGGCATCATGCCTCGTCCCTGATCCTGGCCCTGATTTTGCCCTTGGCCTTGCTGCGATGGTGGCATCATGCCCCGGCCTTGATTTTGCCCCTGGCCCTGATTCTGACCTTGACCCTGTGGCGCCGGTCCTTGCGGAGCTTGCCCACCTGGTGCAGCTTGCGTGTTGCCCGCCATAACTGTGACTAGAGCTAACATAATTAATTTAGATCTTGAAAAAATACGTTGCATATAACCTCCTGGAAAATAATATATTTATAGCGAATTAAAAGCTTTTTGTCAGAGGTTAGGGCCATTTTATGAACAGTTGCAAACCCAACTATCCAAAATATCAATCATAATATCCTTGCTCCACCCATAAGTATAAACATTATGAAGCTGAATAATATTATGGGCAGCTCATTTTGCATCAGAGTCTTAAAAACTAGAATCAAGAACGCAAACGCACCGACTGATTATTTGCTTGTTCTAAAATTGAAGCAATTTCATCTTTAAACATAGAATTTTCAACAAAAATTCTAGCTAATGCGTAGTTATTATCTGCTGTCTGCCTATGGCCATCTTTACTATGGCATGCGGCAATATTTAATAGGCTACGCGCTATTCTTTCATGCATTTTCTTGGTGCTCTCCATAAAAGTGGTCACTAAAATAACCGCATTATACGCCGCAATACTATTGTAATAATAACCCTTATTCATTTGTGCAAGAGCAAACATCATAAGTGTTATAGATAATTCTTCGAGTTGCGTCAGTGCTAATCCTTGAATTTTAGAATTTATAATTCTGACGAATTCTTTTAAGGCAGACTTTTCAACTGGGTTTTCGTCTTTTGTCTTAGGTATACCAAATTTTAAAGTTAAAAATGAAGATTTACTTTCGCCTTGAAACCCAGGTTGTATATTGTCAATGACTGCAAATTTTTCTTCAGATTGATCATCTGTCATAACCATTAAGGTCTTAATTTGAGTATTCATCTGCAAGATAAAAAAGCTAAGAATTATATTCTTCAAATCACTTGGAGGAATTAATGATGCTAATAAATTACTTGATGGAACCCTTGCGCAAGCAATTGGTAACGCCGAATGGTATTCCATAAATGCTAAAATCACTTTATAATCAAATTTAGGGCTTGTATGTTTTGAATCATCAAAGGAAAATCGCTTAGCTTGCTCATTATTATTTGCAATTCTTAGTTCTGATCCAGGTTTTGAGTTTACATTAGCATTACATTCCAATAAAAATGTAATGTACTTTTCATCTACCTTAAGCAACAACAAATGATTTAGCAAGGGAAATGCCATATTATTAACATAAATAGAATCAATGTCTGCTGTACCAATTTGCCGTATTATTGTTACAAACAAATCATAGTTGTCATTAAGCGCCAAATATGCACATGGAAAAATATTTAAACCCACAAAATATAATTCTGCTTTTTGCATCAAGGATATAAAAATTCTGTATTCATCTGAATTGTTATATAAGAAATTACAAATTTCCACATAGTTTGATTCAATGCTTTTATTAGATAAGACTGTAATTTGTATGAAAAATTGAATGTAATCTTTCGACGACAAAGAATTTTTAACATTCTCAAATAATAATTTAACATTTTCAACCTTGCCCGCCTTAATGAACTCATTAAATTTGGTTTTTAATGACGGTATTAAGCTCAACCTCTTTTTAGCATATTTAAATTTGGTTAAACTGCCTATGTTTGTGTTCTTAATATACAAGACAGTTAAATCATCATTTATATCTTTAAGTTGCGCATGTATTTTCAATAAGTCGGTAGCATTCTCACCACATAAACGATAGATCGTTATTAACCTTTCTATCTTCGTAATAATCGGGTTAAATGCCATTATTTGCTGTTCAGATCGTATTATTGTAGGCTTGTTCTTTAAATGGTTTGCCGTAGTCACTTTGCATTCTGTACCAACTATTTCTTTGCTGGTCTCATGCTGCTCTGTAGACTCTAATTCCTGCTGTTGCATAATTTTAGTTGCTATGCTTTCTAGCTTGTTAGCGCGCTGATCCTGATAATTTTCTAAAAATCTATTTAATGCACTTGATACTAGTTTACATTCTTCTATATTAGCCATAATGTCAGCGGTTGACTTAACATTTAGTGCATTATCTAACAAGTGTTCTAATTGCAATTCAAGTTTGTTACGATGATCTACCATTTCATATAATCGGTCGGTAATAAACAAACGCGCGGCATGACTATTTGACATTCCCTGCGCTATTTTAATCTGGTCTATAATTTTTACATTATAAGCGCCATCTTTTTTGCACCACATACTTTCAAAGATGCCATGATGAAAGTAAATATGGACTGTAATATCAGGATAATCTTTCTTGCTATATATCTCGGTGTAATGTGAGTATGTGAGTTTGTCTTTAGATGATTCGGCACTGAAAAAACTTTCATCTATGCGTAAATGAGCTTCTTTTAATTTATATTCTGGTTCAAAACTTAAATTATGAGGATCTTTATTTTGTTCGAATTCTACTAGAATATAGCTAGGCTTTACAGTTAATTTACAATTGAGGTCCACTGTTTGACCAGCTTTAAACTTGTCTATGATAAAATTAAACAAAGCACTTTTGCGAGCTCTCTCATTTTTAAAACGTGGAACAACTAATTTAAAATCGTTATTATTACTACTACAGGAATATGACATAGGAAACTACCCTGATTATTATTATGCAATTATTTAGCTATTAGCTTAACATGATTTGCTGAAATGTCAAAAGGCTTTCTTCTTGATCATAGTGCCATTTAATGCACAGTTGCAAATACAACTATCCAAAATATCAACCATAATATCTTCGCTCCAATTGGGGTATAGTAATAGATATTTAACTAGATAAGTGCTCATGAAGTGACCTGATGTCAGAGGTTAATAAGTCTTGAATGTAAGCCTACTAATCTGTATGATTTATCTCGGAGTGAGCTAGACAGTCGCTCTACGGTAACGTAGGGAGGAAAGTCCGGGCTCCAATGGGCGAGGTGCCAGGTAATGCCTGGGAGGCGTGAGTCTACGGAAAGTGCCACAGAAAATAAACCGCCTAATTTAACGCATGCGTTAATTTTAGGTAAGGGTGAAAAGGTGCGGTAAGAGCGCACCGCGTTGTTGGTAACAGCAATGGCAGGGCAAACCCCACCTGGAGCAAGACCAAATAGGGATCCAATGGCGTGGCCCGCGCTGGATCCGGGTAGGTTGCTTGAGGTGCTTGGTGACAAGCATCCCAGATGAATGACTGTCCACGACAGAACCCGGCTTATCGGCTCACTCCAACTTCTGGGGATGTTATTCACCCCTATTTCAGCTTATAATGAGCCACAAGTAATAAATAATTTAGTTATCGGAGTAACATAATGGCTGTAGAACGTACTCTTTCTATTATAAAACCGGATGCTGTTGGTAAAAATGTGATTGGCAAAATCATTAGCCGTTTCGAAGACGCTAGCCTAAAAGTAGTGGCAGCTAAAATGATGCAATTGACGCGGCAACAAGCAGAGGGTTTCTACGAGATTCATAAAGCCCGTCCATTTTTTAAGGACTTAGTTGAGTTCATGATCAGTGGTCCGGTGCTGGTGCAAGTACTAGAAGGCGAGAATGCGGTACTAACAAATCGCGATGTAATGGGCGCGACTAATCCTAAAGATGCAGCTGCTGGTACGATTCGTAAAGATTTTGCCTCTAGCATCGATGAGAATGCAGTGCATGGTTCTGATAGTTTAGATAACGCAAAAACTGAGATTGCGTTCTTTTTTACCGCAACTGAATTATGTGATCGCATTAGGTAAGCAAATATGCAAGTCGTAACCAATTTGCTTGGCATGGATAGAGCTAGCCTCCAAAGTTTCTTCAAGGCTCGAGGAGAGCCTGCATATCGGGCGATACAATTAATTAAATGGATCCATAATCGTGGGATTGCGGATTTTAATTTGATGACCGATATCAGTAAAGCCTTGCGTACCTCGCTACAAACTGACTGTGTGATTCAACCGCCAGAAGTAAAATCTGAACATGTTGCCAGCGATGGCACACGTAAATGGTTGATTGCAGTGCCGGGTGGCAGTTCTATCGAAACAGTTTTTATCCCTGAGAAAAAACGTGGCACTTTATGTATTTCTTCGCAAGTTGGTTGTGCCTTAAATTGTACTTTTTGTTCCACTGGGCGTCAGGGTTTTCAGCGCAATTTAACTGCAGCAGAAATTATCGGTCAATTGTGGGTAGCGCGCGATAGATTACGCGATGTAACCGATAGCCCGTTGTGTACTAAAATTACTAATGTAGTAATGATGGGTATGGGCGAGCCGTTGTTAAACTTTGAAGCAGTTGCTACTGCGCTGTCTATTATGCGCGATGAACATGGTTACGAATTACCGCGGCGTAGAGTAACCGTAAGTACTTCAGGTCTAGTGCCGGCCATGGACAGATTAGCTGCCGAATGTGATGTATCTTTAGCGGTATCATTACATGCGCCTATGGACGAGTTACGCGATGTAATTGTACCGATTAACAAAAAATATCCACTAACAGAACTATTAGCTGCATGTAAGCGTTATGTTGCGAGTAATAAGCGTTATTTTATTACCATGGAATACGTGATGCTAAAGGGTGTGAACGATAGTCTGGCACATGCCAAGAAATTAGCTGCGCTGTTAAGAGATGTACCGTGTAAAGTAAATTTAATACCGTTTAATCCTTTTCCTAATTCTGGATATGAATGTTCAGATGAAGAAGCAATTTTAGATTTTTCCAATTTATTATCAGATAATGATTATGTGTGTACCACGCGTAAGACGCGCGGTGATGATATTGATGCAGCTTGTGGGCAGTTGGTAGGGAACGTACTGGATCGCACTAAACGTAGCCAACGATTAGGTACCAGACAACAGGAGTGAACCTAAAATGAAACTAAAATTTTTTGTAATCTGCCTATTAAGTATAAGTATGGCAGCTTGTTTTAACCGCTCTCAAGAAGCAGAGACTAACAAACTAAAAGAACAAAAACAGGCGGCAGCTGATGCTGTTGATTTTAAAAAGGCCGCTTTGTTGAACGTAGAAATGGGCGAAGCATATTTAGCTCAAGGGCAAGTCACTAGGGCTAAACAAAAGTTTCTACATGCTTTAGAGTTAAAACCTAAATTGCCAGAAGCACATACTTCGATTGGCTATTTTTATGAGACAGTTGGCGATTTAGTTGAAGCCGAACAACATTATCGTGAAGCTATTAGTCTTGGCGATCGTAAAGGTCGATTTTATAATAACTATGGTACTTTCTTATGTCGTCAGCAAAGATTTAAAGAGGCAGACAAAGCGTTTAATAACGCGATAAAAGACAAACAATATACTAATACTGCAGAGGTATATGAGAATGCTGGGGTCTGTGCCTTAAAACAACCAGACATTGATCGAGCTAGCAAATATTTCGAAACAGCAATTAAACGTGATCCCAATCGCTACATGGCTAGTTTAGAACTGGCACATATAGAATTTAATAAACATAATTTTCTGCTGGCTAAAGAATACTTAGAAAGATATAAAGCACAAGTCGGTCCGAATGCTAGATCATTATGGTTAACAATTAGGCTAAACAAAGAACTAGGCAACAAAAACGAGATGGCAAGCGCCATAATGCAGCTCAAAAATATGTTTCCTAAATCAACTGAATACAAAGACTATATAGAGTCTGTACGACATGGTTGAGGCAATGGAAAAAATAACTGCAGTTAAAGGCATGCCGGATATTTTGCCGGAACAAATAACTATGTGGCAGCATTTAGAATCGGTGATCCGCCAATTAATGCGCGTTTATGCAGTATCTGAAATTAGAACTCCGTTATTAGAACGTACTCAGCTATTTAAACGCTCGATTGGCGAAGTGACAGATATCGTTGAAAAAGAAATGTTTACCTTTGCAGATCAAAATAGCGATAGTCTAACTTTGCGTCCCGAAGGCACTGCAAGTTGCGTCCGTGCCTGCATTGAACATTCGTTATTCCGCAATCAGCAACAACATAAACTATGGTACATGGGACCGATGTATCGTTATGAACGTCCACAGAAGGGCAGATATCGCCAATTCTATCAGCTGGGAGTAGAGGCATATAATTTCCCAGGTCCAGATATTGATGCCGAGCAAATTGCATTATGCGCGCGTTTGTGGCAGAAACTGGGAATAAGCTCGATGTTGAGTTTACAGATCAACAGCTTAGGTAATAATCAAAGCCGCAGTTTGTATAAACAAAAGTTAATCGAATATTTTACGGCCCATATAGAACAATTAGATGAAGATTCTAAACGCAGATTAACTAGCAATCCATTGCGGATCCTAGATAGTAAAAATCCAGAATTGCAGCAGTTAATCAATCAAGCTCCTGTGTTAATTGATTATATTGATCCAGAGTCTAAACAGCATTTTTTGGCCTTGCAACAGCAATTAACTTTGTTAGATATTAAATTTACCGTAAATACGCGTTTGGTGCGCGGTTTAGATTACTATAATCGCACCGTGTATGAATGGGTAACTGATAAATTAGGTGCACAAGCTGCCGTTTGTGCGGGCGGGCGTTACGATAATCTGGTGACAACACTAAATGGTCCAGAAACTGTCGCAGTCGGTTTTGCTCTGGGCTTAGAAAGAGTATTGTTATTATTAGAAATAGTCCAGCAAAAAATTGAGAACTCTATAGACGGGTATTTAATCTGTACTGGCGAGCGCGCAATAGAGCAACGTTTAAAGATCGCTGAGCAGCTGCGTAATCTATTGCCAAATTTCTCTCTTAGTACATGCTTGGGAGCTGGTAGTTTTGCTGGTTTGTTTAAAAAAGCTGATAAAAGCGGCGCTAAAGTAGCTTTAATTATCGGTGATGACGAATTGGCTAATGGCACAATTGGCGTTAAATTTTTGCGTATAGAAAAGCCGCAGCTAACCATATCGATGGAAGAAGTAACTACAGTATTAGGAGACATATAGTGGAAATTTATGCAACTGAAAATCAACAGGTTGAAGCTATACGAGATTTTATCGCTAACAATAAAAAAATGTTTATGTTTAGTTTATTGTTGGTAGTATGCGTGATAGTTGGGGGTAAATTTTGGCGGCAGAATGTTCAACGACAAAGTAATCGTGCTTCAGATTTATACCAAGAAATGCTTATTGCCGATCATAAGCGCGATATCCAAGCTTTAGGGGCAAAGGGTCAAGTACTAATGCAGGGCTTTAGTCGCACTCCGTATCCAAAATTAGCAGCCTTATTGTTGGCTAAAAATGCGGTGCTTGAAAACAAGTTTGATAAAGCTGAAGAATTATTACGTTGGGTGCTGGCTGAAAAAAAATCTAAGAGTTTTGCAACTGAGATTGCCACTGAACGTTTGGCGCGGATACTGCAACAGCGTGGCGATCTAGATGCAGCTTTATTGCTGTTAACGAAGTCTAAACCTAGCTCAGCGTATATAACTATTTATGAAGAAGCGATAGGTGATATTTATCTAGCTAAAGGTCAACCAGATCAGGCTCAGGCTGCGTATAAAAAAGCCTTACAACATGTGCCAATTGGCGTACAAGCGCCAATACTACAGATCAAACTTATGGAATTAGGCGTAGCAGATCCTGCGGCGCAAATAGAGCAAGGAGATCAAGATGCATAAATTTATTTGGCTAGTTGTACTTGCGACCTTAGGTATAGTTGGATGTTCGACAATGGAACATAAGTCAGATTTGCCTGACAAACTGCCACTGCCAGTAGTTGAAACAAATCTAAATATAACTAAAAAATGGTCTAGTGCAACTGGCATGGGTACTGGTAAAAAAGATATTAGATTGTTGCTTGCTAATGATAAACGTAATTTATACGCAGTAGATTATACTGGTAAATTAATAGCCATTGATTCTAATACCGGAGCTAAAAGTTGGGATTTAGATTTGCATGCACCAGTTTCTGCTGGACCAAATGTAGTTGATGATAAATTAATCGTTGGGACTAATAACGGCAGAATAATCGCGGTTGATATCGCCAAACGAAAATTAGCATGGAGCTCGATTACCACCAGTGAAATTTTAGCTGCACCACAGGTAGCCGACAATATAGTATTTGTAAATACTATGGATGGCGGTTTAAGTGCCTTAAGTTTATTAGATGGTCGACAATTATGGCGTTTCACGCATAGTTTACCACCGTTAGTATTAAGAAAAAGTAGCATCCCGGTCGTAACCCAGGACTTGGTGATCGTTGGTTTTGCGAGTGGCAAATTAATTGCCTTACACAAAAATGATGGTGTGGTAGTATGGACACACGACGTCTCGCAACCTAAAGGCCGTACTGATTTACAACGTATGGTAGACATAAGCGCTGATTTAGTAATTAAAAACAATACCGTTTATGCCGCCAGTTACCAAGGCAATATAGTAGCAGTTAGTGCTGCAACCGGACATTTGGATTGGGAACGTGAATTAGGCTGTTATTCAGGTTTTGTTGTCGAGTCAGATCATATTTATGTCGCATCTACTAACGGCGATGTTTTGGCTTTAGATGCCAAGACTGGCGCAACGTTTTGGATGCAAGAAGCTCTAAAGGGCAGAATATTATCTAAACCTGCAGCTATGGGTAAATTTATTGTAATCGCCGATGATGACGGATTTGTGCATTGGTTAGATAAAACCAGTGGTAAATTAGTGGGACGTTTTCAATTAGACAAAGAAGGAGTAGAGGCTACTCCTGTGATTTTACATAACAACGTTGTTTATATACTAGGAAGTAGTGGCAAGTTGGTGTCTCTAGAGGTTAACTAAGTTGTTACCAGTTATAGCAATTGTTGGACGTCCAAACGTCGGCAAATCTACTTTATTTAATGCGTTGACGCAAACACGCGATGCATTAGTTGTTGACTTACCAGGCACAACACGTGATCGGCAATATGGCGAAGGCAAAATAGGTGATAAGCCTTATATATTAATTGATACCGGCGGCATTGGTGGTACTGAGCAAATAGTTGATAGCTCGGTTACGCAGCAAAGTTGGCAAGCAATCGAAGAAGCAGATATAGTTTTATTTATTGTCGATGGTCAGGCGGGTATTACTACGTTAGATTTAGATTTTGCTCGTCAGTTACGCAAAATTACCAAACCAAAATACCTAGTAGTTAATAAAACCGATGGTTTAGATCTACAAGTTGCATTAGCTGAATTCTTTCGTCTTGGTTGTGGTGATCCGATTCCGATAGCGGCAAATCAAAAACGTGGTATTGCTAAATTAGCTGAACATTTCTTGGCTATATTTGCCGAGCAACCAGCAGAATCTGTGGCGGATCGACATCCTGGTATAAGAGTTGCAATCGTTGGTCAGCCTAATGTCGGAAAATCAACTTTAGTTAATCGTGTTTTGGGTGAAGAGCGGGTAATAGTTTCGCCATTATCTGGCACCACCCGCGATAGCATATTTATTCCTTTTGTACGCGATGATCAAGAATATACATTAATCGATACGGCTGGTATTAGACGTAAAAGTAGAATTGACAATACTGTCGAAAAATTTTCTGTAGTTAGGACTTTACAATCAATTGAAGCTTGTAATGTTGTGGTCTTGATGATCGATGCGCAACGTGGGATCAATGATCAAGATTTAAGTTTATTAGATTTTGTAGTTGCAGCTGGACGCGCCTTAGTGATTGTCATTAACAAATGGGACGGTCTGACAGTTGAGCAAAAAGAAGACATTAAAAAAACTTTAGGTTATAAATTACAGTTTGTAGAGTTTGCGATACAGCATTTTGTTTCTGCCTTGCATGGTTCTGGTGTGGGCAATATCTTTGCTTCTATCGATAAAGCTTATAAGTCAGCCATGCAGGAGTTGCCGACACCAGTACTAACTCGCATGTTGGAAGAAATTGTTACGGTACATGTGCCGCCATTGGTTCATGGTCGAAGAATTAAATTACGTTATGCGCATAGTGGCGGCCATAATCCACCACGCATAATTATACATGGTAATCAGACTGACCATGTACCAGATAGTTACAAGCGTTATATGATTAAAGCTTTTATTGAACGCTTAAAATTAGAAGGCACGCCGGTAGTTATTCAGTTTAAGACCGGCGAAAATCCGTATGCCGGTAAGCATAATCCGCTTACACCACGTCAAGAACGGAAAAGAATTAGATTTAAACGTTTTAATAAAAAGCGCGACAAAAAATAAGCTAGCCAACAATCTATATAGTTATCCATAAAAGTTACACTATACTTATAATGTAATTATTTCCTGGATAATAAAAACTGTGTTAAACCAAAACAACCCAATTCTGGTAACCGGGGGCTGTGGCTTTATTGGTGCCAATTTTATCATTGATTGGTTAGAAACAAAAACATCATCAGTTATTAATTTAGATTTACTTACTTATTCCGGCAATCAGCAAACGCAATTATTACTTAATAAATATCCAGGTTATATTTTTGTGCAGGGCGATGTATGCGACGCTGAATTGGTGACCAAGCTATTAAACAAATATAAACCATCGGCAATAATTCATTTTGCTGCAGAAACGCATGTCGACAAATCAATAGCAAATCCAGAGATTTTTATTAAAACTAATATCATTGGTACTTTTACGCTGTTAGAAGCTGTTAGAAAATATCTAGCTACTTTAGATCAAGCGAGCCAAGATAGTTTTAGATTTTTAAACGTTAGTACTGACGAAGTATACGGTACACTTGATGTCACAGATAAACCATTTTCTGAGCAGCATCAATATCAACCTAATAATCCATATTCTGCTAGCAAAGCTAGCGCCGATCATTTGGTACGGGCTTGGTATCATACTTTTGGACTACCAGTTATAACTACCCATTGTTCGAATAATTATGGTCCCTTGCAATATATAGATAAATTTATACCCATTATTATTACTAATGCCTTGCAACATAGAAAAATACCAATTTATGGTGATGGCGAGCAGGTGCGAGATTGGTTATATGTGAAAGATCATTGTCAGGCCTTAAGACGCTGTTTAGAGTCTGGTAAATGTGGTGAGCACTATAATATTGGCAGTAAAAACGAATCGACCAATTTACAAGTAGTACATAATATTTGCCAAATTCTAGATGAAATATCCCCACCAATTATTCGGCAAGCAGCAAAAATAAACAAATATAGCGATTTAATTTGTTTTGTCCAAGATCGGCCGGGGCATGATCGGCGTTATGCAATAGATGCAAAAAAAATTCAGGATGAATTGTCATGGCAACCTAAAGAAAGTTTTGTCAAAGGTTTAGCCAAGACTGTGCAATGGTATGTTGCGAATTATCGCGAGGCAGGGAATGCATTATGAAACTGTTATTATTCGGTAAAAATGGACAGGTAGGCAGAGAGTTACAGCAAGAGCTAACAGATTTTGTTGGAGCAATTTTCCTCGACAGTAGCGAAGTAGATTTTAACGATTTGGATAGTATTCGCCAGTGCCTAAGATTGCATCAGCCAAATATTATTATCAATGCTGCAGCGTATACCAATGTAGAAGCTGCAGAGAATGATCCACTGCGAGCTTATCGAATCAATGCCGAAGCTGTAGAAATAATTGCACAAGAAGCAAAAAAGCTTAATGCTTGGTTTATACATTATTCTACAGATTATGTCTTCGATGGTTGTAAAAAATCTTTGTATGATGAAAATGACACCCCTAGACCATTGAATATATATGGCTTAAGTAAACTAGCCGGTGAACATGCGATACAAAATACTGGTTGTAAGCATATTATCTTCCGCACTAGTTGGGTTTTTAGCGAGCATGGTAAAAATTTTGCTAAAACGATATTAGATCTAGCAAAAACTAGCACCAACTTGCAAATTGTTAATGATCAAATAGGCGCGCCAACACATGCACATATGATCGCTAATGTTACCGAGCACGTGATACAAGAAATAATTAACCGGCAAGATACTGCAGAAGTATTAATTGGCACCTATAATATTTCTTGTGCAGGAGAAACAAGCTGGCATGGGTTCGCAGAATTTTTATTAACCCAGGTTGGTATTGATGTAACTAGAACTTTACAGCCAACTTCAAGTAAAGACTATAAAACCTCGGTTAATCGCCCAGCAAATTCAAGATTAGACACGAGTAAATTTATTAATACATTTAATTTAGAATTACCGCATTGGGAAGAATATGCCTTAAGATTTGTTGAGTCTATGAGCAATGACGCGAGAACAGCATGAAACGAAAAGGAATTATTTTAGCTGGGGGGCACGGTACTAGACTGTATCCTGCAACTAGAGCTGTTTCTAAGCACTTGTTACACATCCTGGATAAACCAATGATCTATTATCCATTAAGCACGCTAATGTTAGCTGGAATTAGGGAGATATTGATTATTTCTACACCAGAAGATACGCCAATCTATAAGCGCTTATTAGGTAATGGCGCTGATTGGGGGATACATTTAGAATATCTAGTGCAAGATGCACCAGATGGCATAGCTCAAGCTTTTATTTTAGGTGAAAGTTTTATCAATCATCAGCCATGTGCGCTAATTTTAGGGGATAATATTTTTGTCGCGCCTGGCCCAGATGGTTTTTTAAAAAATATAGCTGGAAATTTTTATGGTGCGACAGTATTCACCTGTAAAGTTGATGATCCACAACGTTTTGGTGTAATAGAATTAGATTATTCTAGTAATGTACTGTCCATACAGGAAAAACCAAGTAAGCCAAAATCAAACTACGCTGTTACCGGCTTATACTTTTATGATCAAAACGTGGCAACGTATGCAAAATCTTTACGGCCATCAGCACGTGGTGAACTAGAAATTACTGATTTAAATAATATATATCTTAGCCTTGGCGCTTTACGTGCTCAGATCATGCCAGAAAACTGTATCTGGCATGACGCTGGTACCCATGAATCAATGCTTGAGATTACCAATTTAATCGCAAAATTAGAACTAGAACTAGGCTTTAAAATTGGCTGTCCTGAAGAGATAGCATGGGAAAACGATTGGATTGATGATAGTGCGCTAGAGCGTTTGTCAGAAGTTCAGCCTAATAGTGACTATAGTATGTATTTAAGATCATTATTAAAAATGCAGAGAAAAAATGCAATTTAAACGACTATTAATACCAGACTTAATATTGTTAGAACCCAAAATTTTTTTTGATGAGCGAGGCTTTTTCTTCGAAAGTTTCAATCAACAAGTATTTGACGAGATTATAGGCGCAAAAACTAATTTTGTGCAAGATAATCATAGCTTATCTAGCCATGGAGTATTACGAGGTATGCATTATCAGTCTGAGCCAGAAGCACAGGCAAAACTAGTGCGGGTATTAACTGGAGAGATTTATGACGTGGCAATTGATATGCGTAAAAATTCGCCAACTTATATGCAATGGGTTGGTGAGTATCTGTCAGCCGAAAATAAAAAACAGTTATGGATTCCTGAAGGCTTTGCACATGGGTTTTTAACAACTTCTGCTAGCGCAGAAGTAGCTTATAAAACTACGAAATATTATTCGCCGCAGCATGAACACACACTATTATGGAATGATCCAACAGTTGGGGTTAAGTGGCCACAATCTAGTCGGATTGTACTTGCGGCAAAAGATAGTTAAAATTTAATCTATTTTTCCCTGATGTAAATAGTTACGGTTATTAAATGCATGTTCTTGTCTAGTTTTTTTCTTGATAATTATACAATTCTGGGCAAAAGTAACAGATGAAATATAATCTGGTATATTATGACTTATATGCTTTTCTAATTCTTTAATAATAAGCTGTTTTTCTTGTTGGTTAATAAATTCTTTATTGAGCAAATGTAATATTGGCGCAAATATGTTGATTAAGTTTAATTTATTATTAGCGCCATATTTAGTGCTGTAACCATAAAGACTGCCGCGTTTCCAATAACCACATTCTATGTCTTCTATTATATATACACCACCATCTTTTAATAAATTATTGAATAAATAATTAAAGCTCAATAATTGATGTTCTGGTATATGTGAGCCATCATCGATTATGATGTCAACTTTTTTATTTATTTGCTTCGATACTTTACTTAAGTCATTAATTTCTGATTGGTCAGCTTTAAAAATTTTATACCTATTGCCACTATCTTGAACATTTATATCAATGCCGTAAATAAAAGCTTTAGGGAAATACTCTAACCATAAATGTAGACTGTTTTTATGAGCAATGCCAATTTCTAATAAGCTATCGATATTTTTATCGAAAAACATAGTATAAAATCGGTCATAACCATGGTGATAAATTTTATCAGTGTTATATTTTATGCCTAATTCGTGCAACGAAGGATTAGCGTTGACTGTAGAGCTGGCTATTGCCAGTAGAATAGTTATTAATCTCATATTTTCTCCTAATTATAAATTGCATCGCAGCTGGCATAGCCGTGTTTAATGCAGTACCAAGCTAATAAAAATAATGCTAACGTTAATCCCAAGGACATGTATAACGCATAACCAAAATCCACATCGGATATTCCTAGCATGCTAAAGCGCAATAAATTTACTAGATAGAATATTGGATTAGCAAAAGATATAATTTTTAAACTAGTTGGCAACTGGTCAATAGAATAAAACACCCCAGCAAAATAAGTTAATGGCGTAATGATACACATTGGCACAGAGGTAATATCTTCAAATTTGCTAGCAAAAATTGCGTTTAACAAACCTGCCAAGGCAAATATAGTAGCAATTAAAATCGTGGTAAAAATCATTAACCATAAATTAGCTACATGGATCGATGCAAAACAATTGGCAATTATTAATACTATTGCTGCGACTAATATTGAGCGTATTATCCCCGCGGCTATATACCCAGACATTATACTAGTATTGGTCATGGGCGAGACAAATAATTCTTCAATATGATGAGCAAACCTAGCGCCAAAAAATGACCATGCAAGGTTATTATAAGCGTTGTTAAAAATAGCGATTACTAATAGTCCTGGTAGTATATATTGTAAGTACTCGATGCCGTTTATGGTACCAATCCGTGCGCCGATTAATTTGCCGAATATGACAAGATATAAAGTCATATTGATAATTTGTGGAATTAGAGTCTGTGGCCAGATGCGTATCACACGCACTATCTCTCGGTGCATTAGAGTATAAAAACCTATGGACATACGTTATAAAATCCAAAAGCATAAAATAATTATTGTAGCACGACCTAGTACGTATTTTGAATATACATACAAAAATTTCCGACTAATCTTAAAGTGAGGGCCTAAACTTGTTTGGAGAAGAGAATGTCAGTATCAAAGCTAGAAGAGCAATTTGCGCAGCTACAATTAGCCATACAAGAGATAGATGCTAGGTTGCAATCGCTGGATTTGACGTTTCGTGAAAAAATCGGCTTAGGACTGGATGATCGACCAAATGATCAAGAATTATTAATATTAGAAAATAACCGACTGTCAGAGGCAGATTTATTACGTAAAAAAGACTTATTAATTAGCAACAGCGAAGAACTATCCGGACAAATTCGCAGCCTACAAGCAGTTAAAGCTATGGCTGAGCTTGAAGTACAAAAACAACAACAGCAACAACAATTACAACGTAAGCAACAACAGCAAGCTAAACTAATTAATAAATTTGAACTGGCTCCAGATGATTTTTTTGCGGAAATGTATGCAGATGATCCTGAATGGGCAGTAAATAAAGCTAAGATATATGAACTGGCTAATAAGCTGGTGGCGGTAGTTGGTTGTTTTAGCGCTAGAACCAATATGAATGACTTAGCCCAAGCTTTAGTGATCCTAAATAAAACTAAAGATTTGGCCAGCTTTGAAACCTCACAGGATCTATATACTATTTATGCTGCAGCTGCTGAAAAAATCCAGGCTATTTTAGATGATAATCGCATTACTGATTCACAAAATGCTAAATATATGCAAAATTAAGAATATATTTATAGGCATGATATGGCCAGATGCTGACAAGCTGCAGCAAGGCCATTAAGCGCGCAATAAAATTATATCTAGTTACTGCGCCAATTAAAATTACTATTATGATAAATAAAGCCGCAATAAAATATTTGAAACGATTTTTTTCCCAGTACTTAAATATAAAAAATAATATTAACGCTGGGCAAAAAAATATACTTATCGCTGCTGACTTATTCTCGCGCCACACGGCTTCTAAAAACCAAAATATTATAGCGCAGCTAGTAGCTACAAACAGCATGAATAAATTCTGAATCGCACTATCGCCTAATAAATCATTCATAAATAAATAACTGTGGATCTACGCGGACACCATTTAAACTTACTGACCAATGCAAATGTGGGCCAGTTGCACGGCCAGTATTACCTATCGTGCCAAGAGTTGCACCTGCTTTTAACTCTTGGCCCTGTTTGACTAGTATAGTATCCAAATGGCAATAACTAGTAATAAAACCCTGTCCATGATCAACGAACACGATTTTGCCACTATAAAAATACTCGCCAATATTAATTACTGTACCAGCTTTGGCCACGCTAACAGGAGTGCCCTTAGGGGCTGCGATATCTAAGCCTGAATGCGGATTAAGCGGAATTTTATTCATAATTCTGGTCAAACCAAATGGGCTGGATTTACGGCCATTTACTGGTAAATGCAAAATTGCTGAATCGATTGCTTGATGTTGCCAATGATCGTATGTCTGTATAGTCTCTAAATATTGTGCTTCAATAATTGCTAGATCTTCTGCTAATGGTTGTACTTTACGTTGGTCGGCAATGGTCAGCCGTTGTTCAGGATAAGATTTATTGCGTACCGTAAATTGTTGCTGCTGCGTGCCAGTACCAGCATGTATTTGTATGCTGTGGGTACCTGCTTGTGCAGTAATCGGTATACCGATGATAGCATACCAATTGTTATTAGCTGCTGGTAATAACATAACGCGTTTGTTTTGGTAATAAACTAGCGGTTGCTCGCTGCCTGCAAGCTCTAGTATTGCTACCCCACCAGGTATTCTTGCCTGCTTAGGCAAGCCTGGGCTACAAGCTGCAATTGATAGGTAGCAGCTACAGTAAGTTAGGATTAATAAACGTAGAAGAGTAAACAATACACATCCTTGTGAGTTAGATTAAAAAAATTATGCCGGCTTAAATTCCGCCTGTTCAGTTAATATAGCATTGGCTTGCTCGAGCATCGGTAATAACTCGTTATTTTCTTGTAACTCTAACACTATATCGCAGCCACCAATTAATTCGCCATTAATGTACAGTTGTGGAAAAGTTGGCCATTGAGCATATTTCGGCAGCTCTTGGCGAATATCTGGATGCTCTAATATATTTACATAACTAAATTTTGTGTTTAGAGTTTTTAAAGTTTGTGCTACGCGGGCGGAAAAGCCGCACATGGGAAATTGTGGCGTGCCTTTCATGTATAGCAACACGGTATTATTAGCAATTTGCTGTTTTATAGTATCAACAGTATTCATGATCGTACCCGTAAATGTAATTTTGCGTTAAACTGGGGATTCTAGCATAGTTGCAAGGCAAAGTGATGAACGTTAGACTAATATTTAACTAATACCCAGGGGATTATATGCCATTTGATTTACCACCGTTACCTTACGAAATGGATGCTTTAGAGCCGCATATTTCACGTGAAACTTTAGAGTATCACTATGGCAAGCATCATCAGACATATGTTACCAACTTAAACAACTTATTGGTGGGCAGTGATTTAGAGAAGAAAACACTAGAGGAAGTTATTAAGACTTCAAGTGGTGGCATATTTAATAATGCTGCACAGGTCTGGAATCATTCATTTTACTGGAATTGCCTTAACCCAAAAGGTGGTGGTGAGCCTACTGGTAAATTGCTTACAGCGATAAATCAAAGTTTTGGTGATTTTAAGAGCTTCAAAGAGCAGTTTACTAAAGCTGCAGTCACAACTTTTGGTTCTGGTTGGGCTTGGTTGGTTAAAAATCCACAAGGTGGGCTAGAAATAATAAGCACTAGTAATGCCTTAACTCCATTGACTTCAACTAATACAGCTTTGTTAACTTGTGATGTGTGGGAGCATGCTTATTATATAGATTACAGAAATGCCCGACCTAAATACTTAGAGGCATTTTGGAGTTTAGTTAATTGGGAGTTTGTAGCTACTAATTTTAGTAAGTAATTATGTAAATTTAACCGGAGAAAACCATGCCCAATCATTTATTAGAAACCTATAGCCAATTACCGATTAGTTTCGAATATGGTGAAGGAGCATGGTTATTTGATAGTGCCGGTAACAAATATTTAGATGCTTATTCTGGGATTGCTGTTACTGGACTTGGACACAATCATCCGGCAATAACTAAAGCAATCCAAACCCAAGCAGCAAAAGTTATACATGTATCGAATTTAGTGACGATTCCGCAACAAATAGAATTAGCCGACATATTAGCCGAAGTTGCAGGCATTGAGTCTAAAGTATTTTTTAATAACTCAGGTGCCGAGGCTGTAGAAACAGCATTAAAACTAGCTAGATTATACGGACATAGTAAAAATATAGACGTACCAAAAATTTTAGTCATGGATGGAGCCTTTCATGGCCGCACGATTGCTACTATATTTGCGGGTGCTAGCGCTAAGGCGCAGCATGGTTTTGAACCAGAGATGCAAGGTTTCGTGCGGGTAAAATACAACGATCCGCAAGCAATTGAAGCTGCAGCTAAAAGTGACAAAGATATTGTTGCAGTATTAGTTGAGCCAATTCAAGGTGAAAGTGGCGTTAACCCGCCTGCTGCTGACTATTTAAACAAAGTACGAGAAATTTGTGATCGCTATAAGCTGCTAATGATGATAGATGAAGTGCAAGCAGGCATGGGGCGCACTGGGCAATTTTTCTGTTTTCAACATAATAAAATACAGCCGGATGCAATAATGTTAGCAAAGGGCTTAGCCAATGGTTTGCCAATTGGGGCGTGTATTATTCGGGCGCCGTATTGTGATTTATTTAAGCCTGGTAGTCATGGTTCAACCTTTGGTGGTAATCCGCTATCATGTAGCGCAGGGATTGCTACAATGCGTGAAATTATGGGCAAGAAATTATACGAAAATGCTGCTAAACAAGGGGCTAAAATCATTTCTGGCTTAACCGCTAAACTTGCTGGGAATTCACATGTAGTACAGATACGCGGCAAGGGCTTAATGATCGGCATACAACTAGATCGTGAATGTCGAGAAATATTGCCGATCGCGCTACGTAATAGCATTATTTTTAATATTGCCAATCTAAACACCATCCGACTATTACCCAGCTTATTAACCACTGATGCTGAGGCCGAACAAATAATTGCAACTATTCCAGAATTAATCAAGGAATTTAGTGCTTGAATAAAATAGTCGCCATAGTTCTTTTATTAATACTAGTAATAGGCTTGGTACTAAATAATAGCTATAAAACTTCTATTAATCGAGCTCGCGTGTTATCAGCGTTTGAATCTTTAATTTCGCTAGAAAAAACTGCACAAGATCTGTATGCACATAATCAATTAGGTACATTTATTAATTGGGCTTATGTAATCGTAAATAGTAATATATTAACTTACGTTGGTTTAGATAAAGTTGAAGACGTATTATATATCGCGCCAGGCGATTCGCCGGAGTATCCTGCCAATCAGTTTATCTTGTGCATTTTTATCAGTGAATTAGACTTTGACGGCTATGTTGCGCCTACTGCAACCAGTAGCGGCGAGAAATCTCGCCTGTGTAAGCTAGTTACTATCACAGACGGGGGATTAAATAGCCAGTGTTCTGTCCTAAAAGATAGCGAGTTAGACCTACCGCGCAAGTATTGGCCTGCAGACTGTGACTAGCTGTGCAAAAATTGCACAAATTGTTCTAAACCTTACTAGACATAGCATCTAACAACTTTCCACCAGGTTATCCACAGCTATATCCAGCAATTCAGTGCATAAAACTAGCGAATGTTGGTATAGATGGCGTTAAAAATTAGCCTAGCGTCGTTGCCGAAAAAAATCTTGCAATAACTTGGCACTAGTCTCAGCTAATAAGCCACCTGAACACTCTATTTGGTGATTCCACTTATGTGCCTTAAACAAATCTATAGCCCCACCTAGCGCACCAGTTTTAAGATCTGCCGCAGCATACACAATACGTTTAACTCTAGCATGGAGCATTGCAGCAGCACACATAGCGCAAGGTTCTAATGTGACATACATGGTTGTATCTACCAGGCGATAATTATTGATAGATTTTGCCGCGGCTCTGAGTGCAATAATTTCTGCATGTGCCGTTGGATCGTGGCTGCTAATTGGTTGGTTATAGCCAGTGCCGATAATTTTATTCTCAAACACTAGCACCGCGCCTACGGGCACTTCATTAATTGTTTGGGCGTATACGGCTAAGTCTAACGCTTGTTGCATGTAGAAAATATCATTCTGACTCATCATTAGAGTCTTCTATATTATCTTCTAAATTATTGTCTAATAGCGACTGCAAACGTTGTAACTCATCGGCATCATTTATATCTGGCAGTTTACCGAGACCAAAGTCATTTAGATCTAAACTACGGATTTGTTTTTCTAGTGCCTCAAAATCTGGTAGATCGGGTAATTCTGGTAGATTAGTGAAATCCGGAAATTTTGGTGGCTCTGGCACCGGCGGGGTATGTGGTTTGCCGCCCATATGCATCAAAATGCGGTTTAAATCGGTTAATAATTGAGCCTTATTGGTCATGGGCGGCTTATTATTATTCGGGAACGAAGTAGTATGTTCTAAGTCGCGCATTAAATTATGTGTTTTTTGTTTAGCTTGATCTTCTGAGTTACCAGCTAAGCGCTCAATATTATTTAAATCTTTAAACATATTTTCGCTACGCAACAATGGGGTGCTAAAAGTTTTGATATTATTCGCACCAATCATTTTTTCTATGACGCTAGAAGTAGGGATCGGGGAAAATATCGACATGCCACTACTTGGTGTATCGCTGACATATTTTTGTGAAAGTGTTTTATGTGCGGCAATTTCATGCTCTAATAGCGCAATTAAGCCAGCAATCCCGCGTTCAAAGGGTCGCAAGCCATAAGATTCCGAGAGGGCATGCGCTAATACGGCAATATCTTCGTTGGGCTTGTGATTAATAGTTTCTAATTTAGATTGTACAAATATTTTCTTAAAGCGATTTAAACGTAGATCCAGTTCAGATAAATCTACGCTTGAAGGCGAGCTAACTTTAAGCATATGATTCAAACGTAATTTCGGAATATTCGCTGGATTAGCATAAAACATCTCGGCGCGGATAATTCTCGATTTAAAGAAAATGTGCGCCTCGCCTTCGCGTTGATCTTTAAGATCCAGTAATTCAATACGTTGTCGGCGATCGACCGAAGTATTACGACTGTCCATATAATTCATGGTTAAGCTGCCAGGGTGCATTTGGAAGCTACTGACGTTAGTAACATAGGTTTCACCAGCGGCTTTATTAAAGAATTCCCATGTTTCTTGAGGATCTTCTAGCTTCATACAGATTTTAATATTACAGTTCGCTCCAATTGAGGCAGCTTCTTCTTTGGAGGCTTTTTGAAATGCGGGTAAATCTTGGCCAGCAAAAATTGCAGAAAAACCTAAGGAACGTGCTTGCGCGGCAACTATAGCAAAACCTTTAACCGCATAATATCCATACTCGTCCATGATACACATATACGGTGAAGCCGAATTGGTAGGTTTGCGTGAAATAACGTCACGGAAATCGCCTTCGACAGCATCGCCTAAACCTGCAGCCATCATGGCTTTTAACGAGGCGATAATTATTTTGCCTAAGTTTGCTAGTTCTTCCGGTGATTTTTCTAGAGCTGGCAATAGCACAACTAAGATACGTCGATTTAAGACCACGTCTTTTAGATCAACTTCAGCTAGATTAGTTCGTAAAATATGCCCATAGGTATCAGATAACGAACCAAAGACGCGAGTTAATTGCATGGTTATAAAGCCATGTTGTTCTAGCACTTCACCTGCTTGGTTGCCGCGTTTAGCTGGATTATAGCCTGGTAAATTCAATACGTAATTACGTAGCGGATCTAATACTTGACTGGGAAAACCATCCAGCGGGATCATCACGCCAGTGTCACTTAAAGGAAATTTCTTATTGATTACAATAGTTTCTAATTTTTCTAAAATAAAATAATCACGAATGGTATTAGCATCAAGCAAAATATGTCCCGCATCACGCATTACGGTTAATATTTTCATTAAACTTTCGACGAAATTTATTGCGCGGCCTTTCCACATATCACCATTAGCATCGCTACTACTAGCATCCATTAGGCTTATTACTAGTTGTGATAACATGCTGGATGAGCCATTAGCAAATGGATTCATGGTATTGGATAAACGATTAGGTTGTGGCCCGACTACGTCGCGTGCCCCAGTCATAAAATTAATGGTTAGCAAATCATCTTCACGCCCCATTTTGCGGACCATGGAAAATATTTTGGCAAATAAACTATTATCGCCTTTACCATCGACATAAATAAAGCCACTGCCTTGGATCAACGAGTTATAGGCTAAAGAAATTAACGCTTCGGTTTTACCGCTACCAGTAGAGCCAAATATTAGCACATGGGTCCGCATATCACTGTTGCTAAACCATAATTCTTCGTTAGAACCACGCTCGTTACCAAAAAAAGAAATACCGTTAGCAAAACTTGGCTTAACACTACCAGGCGGTATATCGTTGTAGTCGTGAGTTTTAGCCGATTGTGGCAGTTTAAACGGCAAAACGTATTGCCTGGTCAAAGAAAATGCGCACATGCCACAACAAAGTAAAAATATAATGTCAGCGTATGCTGCGGACAGCCATGTGACTATAATGGCGCTGCTATACAAAGTTAGATTAGCTATCGGATTACATAAAAACTCAGCAAATCTGACACCAAGCGGTCTAGTGTCGCGCGCAATCATCTGCGCCGCATGTTCGTGCTGCGATTCTATACCACGTATTAAACCGCTCATTTACGAGCTTCTCGAATTGAACCGTAAAAAGCTTCTACCGCCTCGTAGCTATCAAAAACTTTTTTCTCCAGACACTTGCCATGGCGTTGATCATCGTACAAATAGCCGTTTAAATGATCATTTTCGTGTTGCCATACGCGAGCTGGCCAGTCGCTTAATTCTGCTTCAAGTTTGGTGCCTTGTTGATCTTGGAATTTTACTTGAATTTTAAAATTACGTTTAACATTACCAGTGGCTAGTGGTACTGAGAAACAGCCTTCCCAATCGCAGCTTTCGGTAACGGCTTCAAAAGGTATAATTATCGGGCTGTAACTGGGGTTAATAATTACGGTTAGATCTTTTACTGAATCGCCGGTTGGGCAAAACAAAAAAATGCTTTTATTAATGCCCCACTGGTTGGCGGCCATACCTACAGCTGCTTCCCATGGAGCATTAGCGGCTTTTAATTGCGCCGGCTGAATCGAGTAAATCATGTCAGCGATTATTTGCTGATCTTGTTGGCTTAAGGGGAAGGTTACTGTTTGCGTAGGTTGGCGCAATATAGGGGCATCATAGTCGACTAATTGCAATAATTTGGGTATTAGTTGTTTATTCATGCTGCGCGGTACTCATTTTGCTGCCAATATGTTGTTCGTGTCGTTGCTTGGCTAATTGCACTTGTTTGTGGCGTTCGCTGAAACGACTTAATTGATCAGCGGTTAAAGTAGCAAAACAGTGTGGGCAATGTACACCCGGCTGATATTTATCAGATTCTCGATCTGCTACAGAGAGTGGGTGACGGCAGCCGTGGCATTGATCAAATTGCCCAGGTTGCAAGTTATTGTTTACCGCTACGCGATTATCAAACACAAAACATTCACCCTGCCATAAGCTTTCTGCCGCTGGCACTTCTTCCAGATATTTTAATATTCCGCCTTTTAGATGGTAAACGTTTTTAAACCCTTGTTGTAATAAATACGCGGTGGATTTCTCACAGCGGATACCACCGGTGCAGAACATAGCGATAGTTTTGTCTTTATCTGTATTTAAATTTTGCGCCACAAATTCTGGGAACTCACGAAAATTAGTGGTATTGGGATTAATTGCATTCTTAAAAGTCCCAATGTCGACTTCGTAGTTATTCCGCGTGTCTACTACTAGTACCTCAGGATTAGAGATTAATTGGTTCCAGGCTTTTGCATCTACGTATTTACCGACTAGTTGCGTGGGGTCTATTCCTGGCACGCCTAAAGTAACAATTTCTTTTTTTAGTTTTACTTTGGTCCGATAAAACGGCTGAGAAGCACAATATGATTCTTTGTGATCGAGCTCGGCTAGTCGGGGGTCAGATTTTAAGTAATTAAGAAAACTGTCTATGGATCGTCTGGAACCAGCAACCGTGCCATTAATGCCTTCGGCGGCTAATAATAATGTGCCTTTGACGTTATATTGGATGCAGGCGTTTAATAGCGGGGCTCTAAGAGCTTTATAGTCATCGAGTTTAGCAAATTTATAAAGCGCTGCTACTACAATCTCATTCATGTTAACATTCCACACATTAGATAGTTTACCGGACTAACTGTTAGGGTATTCTAACGATTTTACAGATATTTGTCGAGGTACTAGTTTTATGGTCAAACTATATTTTGTATGCATGGGAAATTATTACCGCAGTAGGTTGGCCGAAGAACTGGCTTTATATTACGCGGCTCAACAGGGCATAGCGGTACAAGTAGATTCTGGTGGGTTATCAAAGATTCCCAATCTGGCCAATGTTGGGCCTATAGCCCATGAAACTTTGCTGTATCTAGAGCAAAAGAACATTCAGCCACAGGGCGCCACCCGTATGCCAAAAAAGTGTGATTGGTTAGCAATTAAGAATGCAGATATCGTAGTGTTAACCGACGCTGATGAGCAATTAGAGCGGTTTAAACAGGCTTTTCCAGAATACACTGGGCAGCTAATTGGCTGGCAAGCACGCGACAAGCAATATGATCCGTGGCTAAACACTTTAGAGCTGATAGATCTAAAATCGCAGGAACTGATCAAACAACTGGCAGATACGCTTTAGGTTTTTTTACCTTTATTAATAATCCAGGAGCTATCTGATTTTTTATTGACTTCCACCGTTGGTTTAGCAATTTGTGTAGTATTAGCTGGTGGTGTGACAATTTTCTTTTCAATCAGAACGGGTTTAGCAGAGCTTACTTGAGTACCTAGCCCAGTGCCGGTTTTTGGTTCTGTTTTTAGTAGTTCTCTGAGACGTTTTAACTCCGTTACTTGTGATGCGGTTAGGTTTTCCTCCTTTTCTAATAACGAAATTTTTTCTGTAGTGCTTCGCTCTTTTAAAGGTTTAACGGCAAGTGGTTTTTGTGTCCCTGCTGAAGCGGCAGCAGTAGCTTTCGTTGGTAGCATTGCTTCATATTTAGAAATCATCTGTTTATATTCGCTGCCTGATGCTTTTGTAGGATGGCTTTTTAAAGATCGTACCAAAGCTATAACATCTTGCTCCTTTTTATCAGTTGCAATTTTGCTTTTAAAATTTTCGATACGTTCTTCAAGTTCAGCTATTTCTTCTTGTTGTCTTTCTTGTGCAGTTTTAGGTTTATAAGTAGCTGCAGCTTGTTGGGCTGTTGCAGCTTGTTTTGCTTGTTCTGCTCGCCAATCAACTTTCGGCACAGAAGCTGACAATTTAACGCTTTCTTGTTGCAGCTGAGTTAGTTGTTGTTTTTCGGCATCAGATGGATTTTTTTTCATGCTAAGAGCCATTATTTTAGCATTTACACCAGCCAAAGTTGTTGGCGCAGCTGCTGCAGAATTAGTGGCAACTGCTGCGGAATTTTGTGAATTATCAGCTGCACTGGTATCCATTTCGAAATCTTTAAATTTAGCTAATCCTTCTTTGACTATAGCGTTAATTATCGCGCCTTCTGGTAGCCCGGCTTTCACCATGCCTAAAAATTTTTTATGCTTAGGGGTATCAGCTTTAAGAAAATCAGCAAGTTTCATGTTCGTGTCTCCATTTTTATTATGCGCCTCGGGGCCGTACTATGAATAAGTATAGACACTATGGATTAACTTTTGGGCTACAAAGTACGTGGTTTCCCTGTGAGTATAGTCAGTATATATGGCGTAAACTGGTAAAAATATTGGGTGTATGTGCGTGTAGTGGTCGCCATGTTAATACAATTTCGACAACAGAAAATCAGCTGTCGTAATACCTATTATACGTTTAGAATCAAATTTTGCTTGGTTAATAACGGTTAAAATTTGATTGTTAAATAATTGTTGTGTAAACCATAGAAAGTTAGTAATTTGCTCCTGGCCAGATTTAACCTCTAGCCAAAGATCTCGGTCAGGTATGACAAAATCAATTTCGTGATTACTTGTTTGCCAGAAATTTAAAAAATCTAAATCTAAATTGGCGATACAGCTTTGTCGCCAAATTTCTTGTGCTACTATCCATTCTAGAATTGGCGCAAAAGTTGTAGGAGGTAAAGATTTTAATTCGTCTATACTTCTAGGTTTTTGTGGGTGCATGCAGAGCGCAAAGAAAACATTAGTAAAATGAAATTTGCATTCTTTTTTAAACAAGGTAATTTTTTTATCTGGATCATACGAGAATGCCGGGTATAAGATCATCAAATCTGATAATAATTCAATATATCCCTTGGCAACTGTATTATTAGATAACCCACTTTCGCGTGCTAATTTAGCTTGTCCTACTGGATTAGATGCGAATTTATATAATGCTGATAAAACCGCCATTAAATTTGCTCTAGTCCTACCGCTTTTTGCGAATTCACCATGCACCCAATCAGTAATAGTGCTTACCACGTATTCAGCGATTCGTCCATGTTCGGCTAGCGAGTTAGCACCAATTGCTGAGCCGCCAGTTAAAATATATGCATATAATATATCTTCACCAAAAGTATGTGCGCATTTAGCATAAAACTCGCTGTAAGAAATGGGGGTAAAAATATAATTAGTGCGCTCAAGTTTACCTTTGCGCCCTGGTAAACGTTCTATGCCATGCCGTAAATCAATGGCTTTTGAACCAGTGGTTATAATTAATATATTACTGATTTCACCAGCATCAGCCAAACGCTTTAATGCGCGTTGCCAATCATCAATGGCAGTGATTTCGTCGATAAAAATTCGCTTGATCGTTGTCTGCGTAGGAAACAAATTTATCAAGTTTCTAATTTCTGCTAAAAGCATATGGTAGTCAGCAATTTCATCGCCATTTAGATATAACGCACTGCCGGGGCCAAATTTTTCAATGCTAATTTTAATCTGTTGTTCAAGCCAAGTGCTTTTGCCATACTGTCTTGGGCCGCGAATAGTAATGATTCCTGGCTCGGTGGGTAATTCCCTGAGGCCAAAATCCTGGTCGAATAAGAATTTTAGGTTGGGTAGTTGTTCGAGATGCGGCAGAACGCCTTTTAGGTGTAACTCACCGTTTAGCAAATGTTGGTTTATTTCTAAGTTATTCATTTTATTAATATTTTACCCTAACGTTTGCAACGTTAGAGTGTCTAACGCTGTAAACGTTAGTATAGCTAACGTTCACAACGTTAGCAACCCAGAATATAGCCGATCGTAACTATCCACACATGCCGGCAATGAGAACTGCTGTGCAACTCGTAACTTACCGGCGGCGCCCATATTTACCATATGGCTAGGATTAGCAGCTAAGCTGCTAATGGCCACACCTAGCGCATTTGCATCGCGAGCTGGTACTACAATACCAGTATGTTGATCTATTACGGCTTCTGGGTTACCACCAACGTTAGTTACGATTAGAGGTAAACCAGCGGCCATTGCTTCGAGCACAGCGTTCGAAAAACCCTCTTCGTACGAACAAGAAATAGCAATGTCAGAGATTGCCATAAATTCTTCGATCGCTGCTTGTGTTCCTAGCCAATATATATGCTGTGAAATTTCCAACTGTTTCGCTAAACTTTCTAATTCGTTAATATAATCGTGCTTTTTTCCTAGACAAATTAATTGCCAATCTGCTGGCAACTGATGCTTTATCATAGCTAGAGCCTGTAATAAAGTGGCATGGCCTTTATAGTGGATTATATTTGCAACTACGATTAGAACTAAATCACTATCAGGTAAATTAAATTTAGCTCTAACAGCGGGGCTTTTAATGTTATTAATATCGGTGAATTTACTTAAACTTATGCCATTATAAATTAATTTTAATTTATTTATGGGTACGTGTTCGATTGCAGCTAGTTGTTTTAGATTAGCTTGGCTATTAGTAATAATATACTGCATCTTGGTGTGCAGCCATAATTCTAGTTTAGTTAAAATTGGGTATTTACTTTGGTAGTTATTTAGACTGCGACGACTCATAATTAAATTTTTCTGGCCAACTAGTATACAACACAAGCCACCCAATAAATAAGCCTCGGTAAGCATAAATTGTACTATGCTAGGCCTGTTTTTTATTAAATACAGCATTAGTTTGAAAAAAGTTAATAACAATAGCGGAGCACGCAATATTTTATTTTTATTGTGTAGCTTATGCGTTAGATAATTTGGTTGGCAAATCTTAATTTCCTTAGCCTCTAGTTTGCCGATTAACTCGCCAGTGCCGGAAGTCAAAAACACCGTTATATCCCAGCCCTTAGTTTTAAGTGCTGGCAGGATCTCGCTTAAATGTGTTTCCGTGCCACCGATATGGAGCGATGGTACGATAACAAGTAAGGTTTTAGGTTTAGAATTTAACATGCTATAAGAATTACATTTTTGCCAATATAAATCAAGATCTTAGATTATTTAGTTCCTTGATCAAGTGTTGAGAAAGCCTTTCAGCGCCATGTTTGCTTAAGTGATGAGTATCAAAATAATAAGAATATTTCAGAGTACCAACTGGGCATATCTTATGATCACAAAATTTATCGCTTATATCAATGTATTTATACGAGGTATTAACGATATTATTGAATAGTTTAGTTGCTTCAAGTTGCTTTTCTAAATGTTTTGCTTTAGATACTGACAGATCGCGTAACAAACTTGAGCGGTGGCTTTTGGGTTTAGCAAAAACCTGGTGGTATATTTGCCAGGCAAATTGTTCCTGCGTTGGGACCTGTGAAATTATGGTTACCTTAGTGCCTATGGCTTTATAGGCATCAATAGTATTCTTAAGCGCTTTGCTATAAAGTAGCTGCTTTTCTGCTGCAGAAGTGAAGTTTTTACCTGAGTTAATATCAGTAAAACTAAACTCAGAGTTTATTAAAGTATTCCATCTGGCAAGGATGAAAACTTGCGCGATGTGATTTTGCTTAACATAATTAAAAAATCTAAGTTTAAAATCTGCGCAAACTTTGACATCTCTCTCAGACATATTGTTTATCATCATACCTAAAATTGGATTACAGCCAGGCAAAGCACTGGCTACTCCATGAGTATTTGTAGCTGCTGCGGCCTTTTTAAAGCCATAAATGGCCGCCATTGCATGACTGTCGCCGGTTACTGCAAAATCTGGTTGCTTACCATTTGTTTGGCCAATACTGCATAGCCAATTTGTGTTAGGATTTTTACGTTTTTCTTTATAGTCGCATTCATGGTAAGTTGAATCTTTTTTTATAGAGTTAAGTGTTACGGTCGGAATTTTATGTCGATTAGAATAACCTTGGTTTTTAACGATTAATATAGATAATAAAATGATTAAGATAAAAGCAGAAGCTAAAAAGGCGATAAAAATTTTATTGTTAATCTGCTTTTTATTGCGAAATGGCCGCTCTATAAAGCGCCAAGATAAAAATGATAGTGCTAGAATGGCAAGCATAACTTGCATCTTGACGCCAAAGTTAGAGAATAGATTTGGATTATGTATTTTTAAAAAAGCTAAAATTGGTTGGTGCCATAAGTATATAGAATAAGAAATTAAACCTGAATAAACTAACAATCTAGAAGTTAAGATTTTATAGCACCAATCTTTACTATTGCTATGCCAGATAATGGCTATGGTACCGATTATTGGGACTATAGAAATAAATGCCGGGTGCAGCATCTCATCATCAAAACAAATAAAAGAGATAATTATTAAAATTAAACCAGCTAATGGCAAAATTTTTGTTGCTCGTATACTCTGAGTTCTGCCGTGGGAATATTCAACTTGGGCTAATATGGCACCGGCCATTAATTCCCAAATCCTGGATGATAATAGATAAAAATTTGCCTTCGGATAATTAGCACAAATAATTTGTGCTTGTAATAAAGAGATAAGTAGACAGAGTATAATTGCATGTGCTAGGTAGTTTCTGGCATAACGCCAGATTAAAAATACTATAAACGGAAATAAGATGTAAAATTGTTCTTCAACACTTAGGCTCCAGGTATGTAACATCGGCGTTACTTCTGCTGCCTCATCGAAATAACCGGTTTTTTTCCAGAAAAAATAATTAGACGCAAATAACATTACTGATATAATGCTTTGGCTGAGATTTTTTAATTGCAATGGGGACATGATATACCAGCCAGCTACAATTGAGCTCAAGACTACTATAAACAGAGTTGGCAAAATACGTCGAGCTCTTCGATCATAAAATTTTATAAAAGAAAATTTATTCTGATCCAAGTCTTGGATAATTATACTGGTAATTAAATAGCCGGAAATAACAAAAAATATATCAACGCCGAGAAAGCCACCTGCTAGTAGCTGCATATGGCATAATACAACAGCCAGTATGGCAATGCCACGTAAGCCATCGATTTCTGGCCGGTATTTCATATTTAACTCGTTAGGAAATTATATAATGCTATAGTCAAATTGTAGCTAATGCTATTTGGACCTAGCAGGATTTATATTTGTTACATAAGACGTTTCATGTGCTTAGTTAGTCGCAAACCATATTCTGTGCTGCCGATTTTACTCAAATGCTGCGTATCATGGTAATATGAATTTTTTAAAGTCCCAAGCGGGCATCTGCTTTTATCGCAGGTAATATCAGTGATATCTATAAATTTATAATTTTTGTGTGGCAGATGTTTAAAAATATCAAGCATCTGCTGTTGGTGATTTTCATGATCTCGCCTAGATACAGATGCTTCGCGTAAATATTTATGTCTGCTCCAAAGCGGTTTATTATACAGATTCTTATATACATCGAAAGCGGTATAATTTTGCAGCGGTACTTGCGAGATAATTACAACTTTTACGCCGATCGAATTGTAAGCCTCTATGGTATTATTCAGTGCAGCCGTAAAATTTTTGATTTTTTCTTCAATATTTTTAGCAAAGCCACCAGTTTCAATATTTGTCACATATCGATTAGGCAGAGTGAAATAATCCCATCTGGCGATTAATATAATATTTTTTATCTGTTTTTCTTGTACATAATGAAAAACTTTGTTTTTTAATTCATTACAGGCTGCTTCATCGTCCGTGCGTAAATTATTGGTTTTAATGCCAAGCAGTGGGCTACAACCAGGATAACTACTTGCAATGGCTTGCATGTTAGTAGCTTGTGTTACGACGCTAAAGGCGGTGCTCATTGCCAGGGCATGACTGTCGCCAGTAATAAAATAATCGGGGGTATTTTTAAGCTGTTTGCCAAGAGTGCAAAACCATTGTGCATTTATTTGGTTTTTAAAATGTAAATAGTTACACTGGGAGTTATTTGCATCCTGGTTAAACGATAACATAACAGCATGTGGAATTTTAAATCTTTGATTATAGCCATTATGCTTGTAGAATAAAATACCACAAATGATTATCAATATTGTTGAAATTATTATAAATAATGCCAGCGTTCTGCGTGAGATGACATTCCGGTCGCGAAAAGGTTTTTCTATATATCGCCAAGTAATGTATGATAATCCAAAAACTAACAGCAAACCTAATATGGTGGTTAACGCAGATATAGGCCGTTGGTTGTACAAACGCAAATAGCTTAAAACTGGCTGATGCCACAGGTACAGTGAGTATGAAATTAATCCAATGCCAACCAACGGCGCATATGATAACAGTTTGGTTACATAATCATGCTGACCACAAAACCAAATTATACACATCGTTGCTATAACTGGAACTAAACTCGCAAATCCTGGGTGCAGAGTGTTTTTATCAAAATAAGTTATAGAAAATATTAGCAGACATAAACCAATAATTGGCATAATCGATGTGAAATATTTAAGTTGAGGTTTATTATGCTGGAACTCCATTTTGGCTAATATTGCTCCGCACATTAATTCCCAGAATCTAGTGGGCAAATAATAAAAATTTATCGCCGAGCTTTTAGTGCTTAATATCTGCGCCAATAATAACGAAGCAATAATTATTAATACCAGAACATGCGATAAATATTTAGGCAAAAATTTGTATAAGCTTAAAAACAGTAACGGAAAAATAATATAAAATTGTTCTTCAACCCCTAAACTCCAAGTATGTAACAAAGGAATTAAATCAGCAGGATCAGAAAAATAATTAACACCGTTGCAAAATAAAAAATTTGATACAAACAACATAACGGCAACTAAGCTCATGCCGAAATTTTTCAGTTGTGGTGGAGACATAAATAGCCATGCAGCCGGTATAGAGGCTAAAACTACTATCGATAATGCAGGCAAAATACGCCTGGCGCGTCGCTCATAAAAATTCGCAAACGAGAATTGGCGCTTGTTTAAATCAGCTAAAATTATCCCAGTAATCAAGTAGCCGGAAATTACGAAAAAAATATCTACCCCTAGAAAACCACCCTCTAGTAAATTTATATGACTGAGAATTACTGATATAACCGCTATAGCGCGTAACCCGTCAATTTCAGGTCTGTAACTCATAGGTGATCCCAGGTATAAAGATAATGTTATTTTACTTAGTTAAATAATAGTTGAAAACTTTAAGACCTAGAAGCATTTACGGCTTGTAAATCTAGCTAGCATAACTTGCGTATAATTTTAAAAAAATGATAGAATTAGATATTATGGTATCAATTAGGCAAGGACGCGATGAATTGGAATAAAATAATTTTTGCTTCAGTGTTGAGCTTGGTTTTTACTCTACCAGCGTATTTTTTCGGCGAACAGTTATTTTCGAAGCAGCAAGCAAAGGCCCAAGCGAAAAAACTCGCCGAAACTAAACAACCAATAATAATCAACGCGTTATTAAAATCAGGCAGTACCTATTTGCAGCAAAACCTGATACATGGTTTGCACTATAAAAGTGAGACTTTACCATTTTTAACAGATAAAGAATTATATACCGCATTGCCTGCCGACATAACTAAACCTGCAATTTTGACTAAACAACATTTTACGCCAACCACAATTAATATTGGCTTATTTAAAATATTAGCAGATAGAATTGTTATACACGTGCGTGATCCTAGGCAAACGCTGATTTCATGGGTGCATCATCTAAAAGTAGCTCCGGTTAAGCAGGATGAAATTATATTTTTTGACGATATAGGTATGACACCAACGCGCTTTCATGCTTTAGACTTTGAGCAGCAAGTTGATCTAGCGATAGAGCATTTTTTACCGCGCACGGTGCGCTGGATTGATTCTTGGGTGGCCGTAAAAACGGCAGAAGATAAAAAACCATATGGTTTGAAAATATTATTAACTACCTATGATGAGTTAATAAAAAACGAACAAAAGCTATACAATAAAATTATGGCTTTCTATAAGATACCAATCAGCGAATTTAAACACAAAGAGTTCAAAAAAAACGATGTGGTTAGATTTAGGAAAGGCGATACTCAAGAGTGGCGTGCTAGTTTGACTGAGAAACAAAAACTAAGAGTTGCGGAGCTAGTGCCAAATAATTTGTTACAACAATTTAATTGGCAACCATAATTTAATTTATATTAGACAGCTTCTTGTACTTGGTTATAAGCGGCAAATACGGTATCTAGATCGCCATACGCTTGAATTCTGCCATGATTTAATAACATGGCTTTATTACACAATTCGCGTAATAGCTGCTCAGAATGTGATGCGCAAATCATTACATCTATCGTATTATAAAATTTATCCAGACGCGCTTTGGCTTTATGGCCAAAACGTTGATCACCTACTGAGATCCCTTCATCTAGTAACAATATATCGGGTTGTAATGAAGTAGCAATCGCAAAGCTTAATCTGGCTAACATGCCACTAGAATAGGTGCGTACTGGTAAATGAATAAAATCTTGTAACTCGGTAAACTCAACTATATCTGGAGTTCTCTGCACTATTTCTGCTTCACTCATGCCAAGGAACATGCAAACGGTGCGAATATTATCTAATCCAGTGTCGTCTTTATCAATACCAGGCGCTTGATTAAATAACGGGGTTACGGTGCCATTACAGATAAGCGTGCCCTGCGTTGGCTTATAAATTCCAGCCAGTACGTTTAACAACGTAGTCTTACCTGCGCCGTTATGCCCAACTAACGCTAATCTATCACCGGAATTTAAACTAAAGTTTATATTATTTAATGCGGTTACAGAGACATGCGAGTTTTTTGACTGGTTAATGTTACCGCCAATATATTTGTTCATCAAAGTATGACGAAAGCTTTTATCTGGGCTGATGATCGGAATTGTTAAACTCAGGTTTTCTACTTTTATTTTTAATGCCATGTTAACACCCTATAACCAATAAATAAGCGTGCGATACTTCTTGGTAAATAACGCAAAGGTAAATAATACTAGTAAACAGCTTAAGCTTATGGTAACCAACCAGTTCTCTATAGTTGGCATTTGTCCAAGTAATGGCAAACGTATAATAGACAAATAATGATACAGTGGATTGATTTTAGTAATCAACAAACCCTTCGGTCCCAGTTGTTCCGGCTTCCACATGATAGGGGTCACAAACATCGCTAGCTGTAATAAACTAGTAATTATTTGCTGCACATCTCGGTAGCGGGCGCATAGCATGCCCAGTAGCAAGCACAACCAGATGCCAGTGAAAAATATTATCAATAATCCAGGGACAATAAATAGCAAGTTAAAATTAAGTGAGTGTCCACAGTAGAGTAGAACTAACGCAAAAATTACTAAGTGATGGGCAAACACCATTAAATTACGCCAAGTAGTCATACAGGCATAGATAATATATGGTAAAGATAACTGTTTTAAATAATGATCGTTGCCAACAAAAGTATAACAACCCTCCAGTATTAAATTCGACATCAACATCCAGCAGATATAGCCGGAACTAAAATAAGGCAAAAAGTCTTTGGTGCTAGTATTCCATAAAGCGGATAGAACTATACTCATGGCTAAAATAAATATACCGATACTGAGGGTAGTCCAGAAGGGCCCAATTATAGTACGGCGGTAGCGACGGCGAATTTCAGTTAGCGCGATATAATGCCACAGGCGGAAATTTCTCAGGCCGTTTAATACATCAGCCTTAGCCAGAGCCAAGTCTGACTCGTAGGCGGTAAAATTAGCTGATTCTATAGGAATAGTGGTGGAAACGTTTTCCATATACATGCCGCTTGTAATACTGGTAGACGCATCTTATTACTGTGGCGTTGGAGGGTCAAGGATTATATTAATAAAGCAATTTAAATAACTGTATAGTATTTAGGATGTTTAACTCATGGTGCAAGTATTACGACATAACTGATAAATTAATGTAAACTAACGTTAATCAACATTGGGAATTCAGCTAGTATGATTGATGCAAAATCTGAGGCAATTCTTAGAATTGCTGACGCACATGTTAAAAATTTGCAAGCAGCGCTTGATGATTTGCAAACTAAATTCCCATTTAGCGAAGAATTTATAGTTAACATGGAAAAAACAGAATTAAGAACCTTGGAGACAATGACTAGTAGGTTTAGTAAACTACATGATTTGTTGGCAACTAAAATCATCGATCTATTTTTATTGCACGAATCACAGCCTATCGAGGGCCTGTCGATGCTAGATAAAATTCATAAATTAGAAAAACATAATATGCTTGATAATGAAGATACATGGATTGAATTACGTAATGTTAGAAATCATATTTCACATGAATATCCTGATAATCCAGAACTTGCGTCCAAGCAATTGAATCACGTTTATAGTTTAGCTCCGACTTTGATTGCTGTTTATGAGAAACTAGCTAAAGTGGTTAGGTCTTAAAAAATAACTTATTGTTACTACAACCTATAACGTAGTATGAAATCTTCTTAAGCTAATACTCACGGTAACTACAGCCATCAGCGCTAATACCGATATATGATGCGTCACATATTCGCTGCCGCCGCCCTTGAGCATAATATTACGCAATAGGCCGATATAATGATACAGCGGATCTATAAACGATAAGCACTTGATGGCCATCGGCATGTTCTCGACCGGGAACATTAAGCCAGATAACATGACCATGGGAAAAATAAACAAGAATCCAGCCAAGGTAGCTTGTTGTTGATTTTTGCAGAAAGTAGAAATTAACGAGCCTAAAGCTACGGCCGTACAGACAAACACAAGGGCTGCTAACAATAAAACCAATAAATGGCCACGCAATGGCACTTTAAAAATAAACACCGCCACGCTTAAGATTAAGGGAAAATTAGACATGCCCAGAATTACGTAGGGTATAGTTTTACCATAAATTATTTCGCTGCGTGTGACTGGTGCAGAAATTAACATTTCAAACGTGCCCATTTCTTTCTCACGCACTACAGCAATATTAGCTAACACCATGGTGCTGATTAACATAAGCATGCACATGGTACCTGGTACCATAAAGATCGATGTTTCTAAATCAGGATTAAATAGTACTCTAGATTCAATTTTGATTGGCATGACTGGGGGCTTAAGCTTTAAATCTTGTTGTACGACACTCTGTACTATCGATTGTAAATAACTATCAATCGCTTGAGCTTTGTTGACATTGGTGGCGTTAATTAATAATTGTAGCTTGGCATCTTTGCGTTCCAAACCGCGCGAAAATCCGCCAGCAGCCGGGATCAAGACCGCATCAGCTTGATTCGATGCAATTAATTCATAAGGATCTGGATTATCACTGGTTACTGGAATAAACCAGCCGCTGGCGATACTTTTTTCGTACACATGTTGTAACACATAGTCTTTATTTTCGTATAGCACAGCCAGGCGCACGTTTTTAATTTCATTCGAGATAGCAAAGCCAAACAAGCATAGCTGCACTATCGGCATGACTACTAGTACAATCCGCATGCGTTTATCACGTAAACTTTGAGTTAGTTCTTTGCGAATAAAGCCGATTAGGGTTTGGTTCATGGTTCTAGATCTCTTTTGAATTTGCGGGTACTAAGCGTAATTATAGTTATACAAAACAAACTTAAACCCAAAAATGGTAGCCACAATTCTACAAAAGTAGTGCCTTGCAAAAAAGTATCGCGTGAAATTTGCATAAACCATCTGGCTGGTAAAATCATGGTCACATATTGCATAAATTTAGGCATGCTTTCAATCGGAAAAATAAAACCAGATAATAATTGGGTTGGTAACATGCCAGTCATCATTGCCAGCTGCATAGCGATTTGCTGGTTGCGGGTAGTTACTGAAATTAACAGCCCTTGGGAGGTATAAGCAATTAGAAATAATAACGCACCTAAAGCAAATACCAGGTGACTGCCGACAAATGGCACGCCGAAAAATACCCGCGCAATTATATAAATTAAACTTAAAGCGATTAAGCCTAAGATTCCATATGGTGCCAGCTTGCCGATGATAATTTCTAAAGGTTGCACGGGTGTAGATAATAATAATTCCATCGAGCCATTTTCGTATTCGCGGGCGACTGTGAGTGAAGTAAGCAGCACTGCGAGAATGCCCATTATCAAGACATTAAGCCCAGGAATTACAAACCAACGGCTATTTAGCTCCGGATTAAATAAATATCTACTCTGGATTTGATAGGGTTTAGTAGGATTAAAATTAGCTAAGCGTTGCCCAGCAATAGTTTGTATGCTTTTAAGGTAACTTAGCACTGGCGCTACTGTAGAACTATCAGAGCCATCGAGCAACATTTGGACATTAGCACTGCGACCTGCGAAAAGATTTCTTTCAAAATCAGGTGGAATAATTAATGCTGCTCTGGCGTCTTCGGAAGTAAGTTGCTCTATTGCATCGCTAGGTGAAGCTGCGTGTTTGAGAATAAAATATTTAGAACTAGCAAACGTATCAAGTAAACGTCTGGAGCTTTGCGTCTGATTTGCATCACTTACTGCGAGGGCAATATTTTTGACATTAAATTCGATTGCTAGACCAAAAATTAAGACCATAAAAATTGGTAACCCCAGCGCTGCACCTAGCGTAAACGGATCACGTAGTACATGAAATACTTCTTTTTTGGCAATTGCAAGCGCGCGACTAAATTTGAAGCCATTCATAAGATCTTGCTCTCTACGGATTTAATAAACACATCTTCTAACGACGGTTTAATTTCGCGAATCGTGAAACGCGCGTCGTATGACGACCGATGTTGTTGCCAAGTCGCTACGTCGCGGATTGCGGCGTGAAATCTAAGCCCGTAGGCTTCAAAAAAAGTAAACATTTTTTCATGCCTAATGGCCAGAATTTCCTCGAAGCTTAACTTAAGCTTTGGGGTAAATTCAAACATTGGCATGGTAAAAGTGGTAGATTTTAAGCCATCAGGCGTATCCAGTGCGATAATTTTACCATCGCGCATCAGAGCAATTCTTTGGCATTGTTCAGCTTCGTCCATATAATGCGTGGTTACAAATACTGTCTTACCTGCGGCGGATAGTTTACGGATTAATGCCCAAAACAAGGTTCTTGATGCGGGCGAGACGCCTGCAGTAGGTTCGTCTAAAAATATAATATCAGGATCGTGTAGCAGCGCAGCTGCGAGTGCCACTTGTTGTTTAGTACCACCAGGGAGATCATGTACGATGGTATTCATTGGTCGATCAAAAGCAATAAAATCTAATAATTCGCTTCGGCGTTGTAGATAAAGCTTTTTATCTAATTTGCGTAATGCGGCTATAAAATTTAAATTTTCTTCTACTGTTAAGTCATTATATAACGTAAATTTTTGCGACATGTAGCCTACTTTAGATTTTATTTCCTGCTCGTGATCATGCAGATTATAACCAGCAACATGTACGCTGCCTGCGGTTGGGATTAGTAAGCCGCATAATACGCGGATCGTAGTCGTCTTGCCGGCACCATTGTCCCCCAGGAAACCAAAAATCTCGCCGCGATTAACTTGAAAAGAAATATCATTTACCGCGTAGAAATCATCAAATTTAATTTGCAAATTTTTAACTACTACGGCTTCAGTCATGACGACCTCGCTGAATAAATAACTCGTCAAAACTTTTTACTTTTGCTTCTTCCAGCAAAGCTCTTGGTTCGCCATTAGCCACTACCTGGCCTTTTTCTAATAAATGTACATGTCCACAGCGTTCAGCTTCATCCATGTAGGCGGTTGTTAGCAAGATTAAAATCTTTTGGTCTGCCAGTTGATATAATAAATCCCAAAATTCGCGGCGGCTAATAGGATCTACGCCATTAGTTGGCTCATCGAGAATTATTATCTTGGGAGATCTTAACAGTGCACACATAAGGCCGAGTTTTTTGTACATCCCGCCTGACAATTTGCCAGCAGGGCGATCGACAAATTCGCTGAGACGGGTAATACGCAATAATTCTGTGCGCTTAGCTAGATATACCTCATCTGAGATACCATATAATGCTTGAAAAAATTCTAAATGTTCACTAATTGATAAATCTGCATATAAACTTTGTTGTTGTGGCATATATGCGATGCTATCACGAATCTCCTGAAAATTTATCGTGGTATCATTTTTATAGTAATTAATTTGCCCGCTATTAGCTTTAAGCAAACCCAAGATAATACGCATCAAGGTAGTTTTACCAGCGCCTTCTGGGCCGATTATACCGTGCATTAAGCCAGTAGAAAATGACAGCGAAATATTATTTAAGGCGGTAATGTTTTTAAATGTCTTGACAACATTTTTGACTGTTATCGACAATGCATTTTGCAGCATGCTTTACCCTGGTAATTTAAGTTCTATAGTCATACCTGGTTTGAGTACTTCCTCGCCATTTTCGCCAAGAAAACTTATTTTTACACCAAATACTAAACGTGTCCGTTCGGACCTAGTTTGCACATTTTTTGGCGTAAACTCTGCTTCAGAGTTTATTTTAATTATTGTACCGTTAAATTCACGATTATTCAGCTCGGGAATAATGCCTTTTAGTGCCATGCCAACTTTAAGTTTGGCTATATCTGCTTGTGGGACATAGATATAAGTCCATATATCTTGGATATTTGCTAACGTTAACATTTTAGAACCAGGGCTTACAGTCTCTCCTGGTTCGTGATAACGACTTAATACCGTACCGTTGATCGGGGATTTTATGTTGCACCAGTCGACGTGAATATCTGCATCCTGCTTTTTAAAAGTCATTTGGTCCATAACATCTTGTGATACTGCACCTTTATTAAACATGCGTAAATTGCGGTTGTAATTATGGTTGGCAAGTTGGGCATTTACTTTATAGTCTTCACAAGATAGCACGACTAGTTCTTGACCTTCGGTAATACGCGCACCTTCTTGGACATTGACAGTGCTGATTGATGATTGCAGTTTGGAGGTTAGATCTATCTTGGTGGCTTCCAGGGTGCCAGCATATAAAAATTTATGGCCAAAAAATAAATTATTGCCAATAACGCCAATAGCAATGACTAAACCTATCACGAATAATTTATTTTTTGACATAGCCATTAGTCGCCCCAGCCTCTAACTTAATAGTTAACATTGTACACAGAAATGGGTGTAAAGATCACCACCTATTACTAAACTTAATCGTGGTAGGTAGGCATAGTTATAATTTTTTTTCGCAAAACCGTGAATATGCATTTGTTAGGTGCTAAACTCAAGGTGTACTGATTCGATCAGTTCATTTATAAAGACGCGAGGGATATTGTGTCAAGCAATAATAACAATGGATTATTTAATAAAGTAAAAAAGACTATGGCTAAGAACCAAGCCAAGTCTTCTTTGGTAGGTCAAAATCTGGCAACAAAATTTGCTCCGCTGGAACCACCGATCGCGCGTAGAAATCTATCGCAAGATTTTGCGCAGCAATTTGCAGTTAAAGAACAAATATTAAATAGCGCCATAGATCTAGAACTAAGGCAAACCAGTATAGATAGCCTGCGCGAGCATGAGCAGCGGCTGAAGCAGCTGTTTGACATGGAAAAAGAAAAATATGAAAAAAATTCTGCAGCGGAGCTTAAGCATTCCACTGAGCACTATGAACGCTTAATTGCCGAACGGGAACGGGAAGCCAAACAAGAAATATCTAAATTAATTGCTGAATACGAATTTAAACTAAAAAAAGTTAATTTACTTAAAGAGCAAGAATTTCAAGAACAACTACAACAGGAATTAATTAAGCAACAAAATATAATTAAAGAAAAACAACAAGCAATGATTGACGCTGCGGTAGCTGGCAATACTTATAAATTGCGTAGTGAACTAGATGCAGAACGCATGGCCTTGGAACAGCAAGCCCATGACTTACTCCTGGCCCAGGATCAAGTTGCAAAGTTTAAAACTGAGTTGGAACAATCGCAGACTGATATGCATGCGCATATTATGCAAATAAAACAACAAGCCGAAAATAAATTAAACATTGAATATTCAGCTAAATTAGAAGAGCAAAAATCACAATGCGAAGCTATTATCGCGCAATTTAAGACAGATCTGTTGCGCGCGGAACAAACTAAAACTCAATATGAGTCACGCTTTGAAGCGCGATTAGCTTTGTTGCAACAAGAGCATGCGCAAACTGTTGCACAGTTGAATTCAGCGCATGAAGCTAAGCATGAAGCTAAGTTGGAAGAATTTAAAGCGCAACAAGAAATAGCTGTGGCACAGCATAACGCCAAGTTAGAAGAGTTTAAGGTGCAACAAGAAATAGCTGTGGCACAGCATAACGCCAAGTTAGAAGAGTTTAAGGTGCAACAAGAAATAGCCTTGGCACAGCATAAAGCAGAATTAACACAATTAAGCGATCAGGCATTGCAAGAAAAAATTGTCGAAGAAACTCAGCGCATTCTTGCGGCTACCGAACAAGAAAAATTAATAGTTATTAAATACAAGGAAAAAGAATTACGAGATGATCTAGCCGCTGAATTAGTCAAAGCCAAAGAGCAGTTAATCCAAGATAATGCTGAAATACTTAGTAAAGCTTTAGAGGAACAACAAAGAGAGGTTGATGAAAGTCTGGCAGATCAAATTCAAGAAGCAGTTGTGCAAGAGCGTGCACTGCAGGCACAAAAATATGCGGCTGAGAAAAAATTATTGCTGCAGCAACAACAAAATATATTATTGGAACAATATAATATAGACCTCAAATCTAAATTAAACTCGTTGACCCAAGAACTACAAGCTGCGCATAAAGAAGAACAGACAGCGCTAAAATTAGCACATCAAGCAGCACAAACAGAGCTAAAATTAGCACATAAAGCAGCACAAACAGAGCTACAAGCTGCGCATAAAGCAGAACAGCAAGAGCTGCGTCGGACATTAGAGCATGAGTATCAACAAAAATTAAATCAGTTTACGGTTGGGCCGTTGCGTGATGCTGAGGTACTAGCGGCAGCAAAAGAACAAGAATTACGTGCTGTCTTAGAGTTAGAATTGGCAGATAAATTACAACAAGTCACCAATAAATTCGCACAAGAAAAACAGCAAGAGCTATTAAAGCAAGAAAATATTTTACGCGATAATTTTGATACTGAATTAGATCGCTGCTTGCGTGAAGCACGCGCTGAATGGCAGCAAGCTCAAGCCCAAGCTTTACAATTCCAGTCCCAAGCGGTACATGTACAACTAGAACAACAAATTCGTAAAGAATTTCAAGAAATTTTAGCAGAGCAGCGTACGCAAGATTTAGAGTTGTTGCAGAAACAAAAAGAACAAGAAGTACATGCGGCAATTGAAGCATATAAAAGTCGGGCGGCACAAGAGTTCTTGCAAGAGCGTAAAAAATTAAATTTAAAACTCAACCAAGAAAAAGCTATAATGCATAAAAAATTAAGTAATCAGTTTGAAGAAGAAAAACAAGAAGCTATCGCTCAGTTTGAGGTAGAACTGCGCGATACTTTATACAAAGAGATGGTCAGACAAAAAGATTATGTACAATCTAAATTTGCTAAAAACCAAGAAGCTGCTTTGCAAGAACAGAAGCGTCGCTTAGAAGCTGAGCATAAACAAGAAGTAGAACGCATCAAACAAGGCTATTTTACGGTTAAAGATCATAATGAGTTTGCTACCGCTATGGTTAACAATCGTATTCGGCACAATCCAACAGCGGAACGAGGCATTGAGCATCTCGCAGATAGGATTTTGGCTAAATTCCAAGGGCATAAGGAAGATTAGATGCGTTTGGTAAACGGCAGACACGGAGGTCTGCCGCTACGGATCAGCATTATTATCCGTGTTTGAAAAATTATCTTCATTCCAATTTGATGGGTTATTTATAATATATTGTCGCGTTTTAATTAGGCTATGTTCGTCACGTATGATCCGTTCGTAATACCCACGTTGCCATAATTTTTCATTAAATGGTTGCCAACCATAATGATTAATCCCATGTATATAACAATTAGTGGTATAAGTCTTGAGACTCTTAACAATGCCTCCTAGATAATGACCTGGTCCAACATGATTGTTAATTATAATAATTGCATGAATGTGGTTTGGCATAACAATAAAATCATTAATATTTACTCCTAAATGCATGTTGCTAATATTAATTATGGTGTTATATACCATTTTACCAGGAGCATTAAGGTGTAAAATTCCTTTGTCTATATTTCCAAATAAACATGATCTTTGATTGGTACAGAAAGTAACAAAATATTTGCCAGTTGATTTATAACTAAAACCTTGAATTCTCAGGGTTTGCCGTGAGCGTTGAATTTCAATCATCATAGGACCTACATAAATATGATGATTTATTATTACTGGTCTGGTGGAAATTTTACATGATGACTTTCGTTAGAGCGACACGGATAATAATACAGATCCGTAGCGGCAGACCTCCGTGTCTGCCGTTTATAAAATATTGTCGTTGATAAATTTAATGTTGATTTGTATGTAAAAAATAATATGTACGAACAAATATTTTGCATGTAGCTATGTCGTAGTTTTTCTTGGTGCCGAGGGGGAGAGTCGAACTCCCACGTCCTTGCGAACAACGGATTCTGAGTCCGTAGCGTCTACCAGTTCCGCCACCACGGCCATGTGGATTAAAATATAATTATGGTGCCGAGGGAGAGACTCGAACTCTCACGATGTCGCCACCAACGGATTTTGAGTCCGCCGCGTCTACCAGTTCCGCCACCCCGGCACGGGGTCGTCCATTGTAACAAATTAGTAATAGGTGTCAACACACAACATACAACCCCATAACAGCTGTATAAAACAACAGTCAAAACCCCATATAAATTCCCGCATGAGCTATAAACCCGTGTTTTATAGCTCAAATACTGCTAAAATATGAGTTATAGACCTGGAGGTTATAACTCATAATGAATACGACGAATAATAATGACTAAATGGATCTGGCAACAACCAGCATGGCCAAATTTTACCTACCAACCAGAACGGCTAATAGCACTGGAACAGCAGTTTTTACAAAACGCTGGCTTTCTATTGGGTGCATATAAACATATAGCGCCTAGTGATCAAGAACAGTTAAAAATCGATCTAGTTAGCGAAGAAGCGGTAGAAACATCTGCCATCGAGGGCGAGATTTTAGATCGCGCTAGCGTGCAGTCATCATTACGGCGCAATTTTGGTTTGGCAAATGATCATAAACGTATTCCTGCTTCGGAGCAGGGCATCTCGTATATGATGGTCGACTTGTACAAAAATTTCGCGCTGCCGTTAACCCATGATTTATTATGCGACTGGCATTTAAACCTAATGAATGCGCGTACAGATCTTAATATTGTTGGTTCGTATCGACAACATGCAGATGCGATGCAAATTGTTTCTGGTCCGCTGAATAAACTCAGGATTCATTATGAAGCTCCGCCATCGCATTTGATCCCTGATGAAATGGGCCATTATATTCAGTGGTTTAATACTTCCAAACATCTACCGGTGCTTACGCGAGCTGGGATCGCGCATTTATATTTCGAGCTGATTCATCCATTTGAAGATGGTAATGGCCGTATTGGCCGCGCAATCGCCGAGAAGGCTATTTCACAAAGCATTAATCAACCGTTATTGTTAGCTGTATCTAAAACTATTCAGAAAAACAAAAAATTATATTATGCTGAATTAGCCGCTAGTAATAATAATTTAGAAATTACCAATTGGTTAATATACTTTGCTGATACGTTAATTGCGGCCCAAGAGTATACGCGCAGTTATATCGAATTTTTGATTAATAAAATTAAACTTTACGACCGGGTAAAAGACCAATTAAACCCGCGTCAAGCCAAAGTCCTAGAGCGCATCTTTAAAGAGGGCATCGATGGCTTTAAAGGTGGCCTGAGCGCGGAAAATTATATTACGCTAACCCAGACTTCACGGGCGACGGCGACGCGGGATTTGCAAGACTTATTGGCCAAACAGGTACTGTATAGTACTGGCGAGCGTAAGAGCACTAGGTATTTTTTATACGGTTTTTAAGTTACACTATGCGCCAACATCCCAATTTATAAACCATAATGCTAACTAAAGATTTTGCTTACCATCTACCCGAGTCCCATATCGCGCGTTACCCGACTCCTGAGCGTACCGCGAGTAAACTGCTAGCTCTAAATTATGCTACTGGAGCTCTAAGCGACTATAGGTTTGCCGATATTATATCCCTGTTAAAGCCAGGGGATTTATTAGTCTTAAATAACTCTAAAGTAATGCCAGCGCGTTTACAGGGTAAGAAGCAATCTGGTGGCAAAATCGAAATACTGATTGAACGGATCTTGAATGAAAAACAAGCTTGGGTGCAAATTAAAGCCAGTAAAAGCCCTAAACCTAATAGTTGGTTAATTTTAGGGTCTAATATACTGGTACAAATACAAGAATATAATCCTAAAACTGGTATGTATTTAATTAATGTCACTAGCGATACTAGTATCTTAAAAATTTTAGATCAGTATGGAGAAATTCCGTTACCGCCGTATATGCATCGTAGTGCTGAACCAACAGATATCGAATGTTATCAAACCGTATACGCGCAGCCATTAGGCTCTGTTGCTGCGCCAACTGCGGGCTTGCATTTCACGCAAGATTTATTAGCTGCAATACAAGCTAAAAACATAGATATAGGCTATGTAACGTTGCATGTCGGCGCCGGCACGTTTCAACCGTTACGCGTACAAAATATTGCTGAACATAAAATGCATTCTGAGTTGTTGCAGATTAGCCAGGAATTATGCGACAAGATTCAAACTACTAGAAATAATGGTGGACGCATAGTCTGCGTTGGGACTACGAGTGTGCGGGCTTTAGAAGCCGCAGCTTTATCTGGCAACTTAACTGCAGTAAATGGCGAAACAGATATTTTTATAACTCCTGGTTATAAGTTTAAAATCGTTGATGCGTTAATTACTAATTTTCATTTACCTGAATCTACGTTGCTAATGTTAGTTAGTGCTTTTGCCGGTAAAAATAATATATTTAACGCTTACGAGTATGCAATTAAGCATAATTATAGATTCTATAGTTATGGCGATGCGATGTTTATCACAGGGAATTAACATGCAATTTGATTTATTACAGCAAGATGGTAAAGCGCGACGCGGGCGTTTAATTTTTGAACGCGGTGTAGTTGAAACTCCGGCGTTTATGCCAGTTGGTACCTACGGTTCGGTAAAAGCTATGTCGCCAATTGAATTACAAACATCCGGCGCACAAATTATTTTAGGTAATACTTTTCATTTAATGTTACGCCCAGGAACGGAAATAATTGCTGCACATGGCGATTTGCATGATTTTATGGCTTGGTCGGGGCCTATTTTAACTGACTCTGGAGGCTTTCAGGTCTTTAGTTTAGGCCAACATCTTAAGATTACTGAAGCTGGCGTGTGGTTTCAATCCCCAGTAAATGGCGATAAAGTATTTCTTGATCCAGAAAAATCTATGGCGGTGCAGAAAGCTTTGGGTTCGGATATAGTCATGGTATTTGACGAATGCACGCCGTATCCGGCGAGTTTTGAGCAAGCGCAAGCATCAATGCAGTTATCTATGCGTTGGGCGCAGCGTTGCAAAGTTGCGCATGCAGATAGTACTGCGGCTTTATTTGGTATCGTCCAAGGTGGTATGTATCCAGAGTTACGTCGCGAGTCGTTAGCTGGGTTAGCCGCACTAGATTTTAATGGCTATGCTTTAGGCGGACTATCAGTTGGCGAGCCGAAAGATCAAATGTTAATGATCTTAGATGAAATTGCGCATGAGTTACCTAGTAATAAGCCGCGTTATTTAATGGGAGTGGGCACACCGCAAGATTTAGTGTTGGCTGTGCAACGCGGCATTGATATGTTTGATTGCGTGATGCCAACGCGCAATGCACGCAATGGGCATTTGTTTACTAGCCAAGGAGTAATTAGAATTCGTAACAGCGAACACAAGCAGGATACGGGACCAGTGGATCCTGAATGTGACTGTTATACATGTAGCAATTTTTCTCGAAGTTATTTACATCATTTAGATCGGTGTAAAGAAATTTTGGGTTCACGTCTAAACACCATCCACAATTTGCGTTATTATCAGCGGGTGATGGCGGAATTGCGGCAGGCGATTGAACAGAATCGATTGGATGCGTACGTGAAGGCGTTTTGTATGTAGGGGTCGCACACCGTGCGACCCGGTTGTTTAATTATTAGAGGTAGCAATGAATATTAAGTCAGTTATTGTCCTATTTGGTATGTTAACATTTATCCCAGCGGTGCACGCTGATGCAGCACCAGCTGCGCAAGCCGGCGGCGCCATGGGATCCATGGTTATGTTTGGTGCGCTATTCATTATGATGTACTTCCTAATGATCCGCCCCCAAAGCAAACGTGCTAAAGAGCACCGCACTTTACTTGCCAGCCTAACTAAAGGCGACGAAGTACTAACCCAAGGCGGGATTTTAGGCAAAGTTGAACGTGATGCTGGAAATTTTTTGATCTTGGCTTTAGCCGAAGGCGTAGAAGTACCAGTACAAAAACAATCAGTGGTACAATTGTTGCCGAAGGGAACTATTAAGTCGATCTAGAACTTTTGTTATAGGATATTCAAATGCTAAATGCTTTTCCGCGTTGGAAGTACATGCTATTGGCCGCCACGTTAATTGTGGGTTTAATTTATGCGTTACCGAATGTGTACGGCGAAGATCCCGCCGTACAGATTATTGGCACGGCTAATAATCCAGTTGGTGAAGCTTTAAAAAACAAAGTTACCGAGCTATTAAGCAGTAATAACGTTAAATATAAATCCGCTAGTATCGACGATGGACAATTATTAGTACGTTTTTATAAAACTGACGTGCAATTAGCCAGTAGGGATCTGTTAAAAGATAGCCTAGGCGCAGGCTATAGTGTAGCGCTTAATTTAGCCCCAGTAACACCAGCTTGGTTAATGGCGTTGGGTGCTGAGCCTATGAAATTAGGCTTAGATTTACGTGGTGGCGTGCGTTTCTTGATGGAAGTTGATATCGCCTCGACTATAAAACGGCGTGAGAGTACTTCGGATCACACGTTAACTCCAGTAGAAATCGAGCAGATTCGCAATTATACCATGGAACAAACCGCAGCTACTTTGCGTAATCGCATCAATGAGCTGGGGGTGGCTGAAGCTATAATTCAACAGCAAGGTGCTAATCGGATTGTGGTAGAGTTACCAGGCATCCAAGATACCGCACGCGCGAAAGATATCCTAGGCAAAACAGCGACTTTAGATTTTTTATTGGAAGATGGTGATAACGATTTAATGCAGGCGTTACATGGTCATGTGCCGCCAGGATCGAAAATTTATTATCTAGCCAATGGGCAACCAGTATTACTAAAAAAACGCGTAGTCTTAACTGGTAACGCGATTGTCGGTGCTTCTAGTCAATATGATAGTCATGATAACCAACCGGTAGTAGCTATTACCTTGGGTGGTAGTGATATTAGTCTGTTCAAAGAAACCACGATTAATAACATTAATAAACATATGGCGGTGATTTATCGCGAAAGCCATATGCAAGAATCCGTAGTTGATGGGCAAACAGTTAAACTACCGGTTACCACGGAAAAATTAATTTCTTACGCCACTATTCGTGGTCCGTTAGGCAGTAATTTTCAAATCAGTGGGCTAGGTTTAGCCGAAGCACGTGACTTGGCGTTACTATTACGCGCTGGTTCGTTACCGGCGACTATCTCTATAGTTGAGGAACGTATCATCGGTCCCAGCATGGGGCAGGAGAACATTAATAAGGGCATGCAATCAGTGGTTGTAGGCTTAAGCTTAATTGTAGTTTTCATGACGTTTTATTACAGTCTGTTTGGCGTTATCGCCAATATTGCTTTATTGTTTAATTTAATATTATTGGTTGCTTTGATGTCGCTGGTCGGCGCTACTTTAACGCTACCAGGGATTGCTGGCATAGTTTTAACTTTAGGCATGGCGGTGGATGCGAACGTGTTAATTTTTGAGCGCATTCGCGAAGAGTTACGTTTAGGTATGTCGCCACATGCAAGTATTCAACGCGGTTTCGAACATGCGTTCTCGACGATTATCGATTCAAATCTTACGACGTTAATCGTGGGAATTATATTGTTTTCTATCGGCACTGGACCGGTGAAGGGCTTTGCGATTACTTTATCGCTGGGCATTTTAACCTCGTTATTTACCTCAGTGACCGGCACCAGAGCAATAGTAGAACTAATCTATGGCAAACGTAATATCAAAAAATTATTGGTAGGAATTTAATTATGGAATTTTTTAAGAAAAAAACCAATATTAGTTTTATGCGCATGAAAAAATATACGACTGGCGTAGCGTTAGTTTTGTGTTTAACCTCATTGGCGCTGTTAGGTTTTAAGGGCTTAAATTACGGGTTGGAATTCACTGGTGGTACGCAAGTAGAATTGCGTTTCCCGCAGCCTATAACCACGGAAAAAGTGCATGACTTAATGATTGATAGTGATTTTACTGTGGCGCGGGTACAGCATTATGGTTCGACGCAAGATGTCTTGGTTAGAATTTCTAATTTAGCTGTTGGTGCTGAGAATAAAACCCGTGACAGAATATTATCTGCGTTTGTGCCCATGGGGCAAGACGTTGAAGTACGGCGTATCGAGTATGTTGGCTCAGAAGTTGGCAAACAATTAGCTGAACAAGGTGCATTAGCGGTAATAACAGCAATTTTTGCCACGATGTTATATATCGCCTTGCGTTTTGAGCGACGTTTTGCGATTAGCGCAGCACTGGGCTTGGCGCACGATGCGTTAATTGTGTTGGGTGTATTTGTGGCGTTACAAATTGAATTTGATTTGTCAGCGTTAGCTGCAGTTCTAGCGGTAGTTGGTTATTCATTAAACGATAAAATTGTAGTATTTGATCGAGTGCGGGAGAACTTTCGTTTAATGCGTGCCGGTGATACAGAGCAAATTATGGACGTAGCACTGAATCAAACGTTATCGCGCACAATTATGACTTCATTTATGACCATGTTAGTAGTATTAGCATTATTAATTTTTGGTGGTGAATCGTTATTTAGTTTTTCGTTAGCTCTATGTATTGGTATTGCGGTTGGTACTTATTCGTCGATCTTTGTTGCCAGCGCTATGGCCGTTATTTTAGGTTTATCGCGTGCCGATTTGCTGCCGAAACAGCGAGTGATAGTCGATGAGCGGCCTTGAATTGGCTCTATGATTAGTTAAGGGTTTATGTTATTATGCCACCTCTTTCAAGCCAACTAACAACCGGAATATTATGCATCCATATTTGAATATTGCTATTAAAGCAGTGCGTGCGGCCGGTAATATCATAGTGCGCTCTATGGATCGCATAGACCGGATTGAGATTAGCAGCAAAAGCACTGCCACCGATTTTGTGACTAGCGTCGATCGCGCGTCCGAAGCGGAAATTATAGCGATTATTCAAAAAGCCTATCCAGATCATGGGATTTTAGGCGAAGAAACTGGTGAGCACGTCGGTTCTAATATAACTGACGTACAATGGATTATTGATCCATTGGATGGCACCATGAATTTTATCCACGGTTTTCCCCAGTTTTGCGTATCTATAGGGGTGCAAATTAAAGGGATCATGGAGCATGGGGTGGTTTATAATCCCGTAAGTAACGAGTTATTTACTGCGACCAAGGGTTCTGGAGCACAGCTGGATGGCCGACGAATTAGAGTTTCTGATTGTAAACAAATAGAAACAGCACTAATTGGCACTGGTTTTGCGCATAGAAAAGCTGGTAGCACTGAATTGAGTATGACGCTACAACGCTTTGCTGCAGTGCTAGAATCTTGCGCTGATATTCGCCGCGCTGGTTCTGCAGCCCTAGATTTAGCCTATGTGGCTGCCGGGCGTTTAGACGGCTTCTGGGAAGCTGGTTTAGCGCCATGGGATATGGCAGCTGGCGCGTTGTTAGTTCGTGAAGCCGGTGGTTTTGTCGGTGATTTTGCCGGCAACGATCAGTTTCTCGCGAGTGGCAATATAGTAGCGGCGAATACCAAGATTTATCCAGGGTTGCTGCAGTTAATAAGCTCGCTTTAATTATACCCTCAGTATCTAATTATCTAAAAAGTTATAGCCAGTTATAATACCATAAGTGGCCATAACTGCCCTTGAAAACATGGTTATGGCCAGTTATAATACTATAAATGGCCATAACTTTATCGAGGCAAGCGCAATGACCGAAATTATAGGTAGGCAGGTAGAAGTAGCTACCTTAAACGAGGTTTATAATTCTAACGAAGCTGAGTTTGTTGCCTTGTATGGCCGGCGCCGGATTGGCAAGACTTATTTAGTAAGAAATTTTTTTAAAAATCGACCCGGGGCGTTTTTTCATGCAACCGGTTTAAAAGATGGCTCGATCAAGGATCAATTAAGCATCTTTGCTGCTAGCCTAAGAAATACATTTTATAGTGGCATGGCGATACCGTCTACTTGGATGGAAGCCTTTGAATTACTTACGCAAGCAAGTAAAAATTTTGCTGGCGATCAAAAGATAATCATATTCTTAGACGAGTTGCCTTGGATGGCTACTGCACGTTCCAGACTATTACAGGCGTTAGATTACTACTGGAATACCCAATGGGTTTACGAGAGCAATATTAAATTACTGATTTGCGGTTCAGCTGCTTCATGGATGTTAGATAATATCGTAAATGCCAAAGGTGGGTTACATAATCGCTTAACTAGAAAAATTAATTTACAGCCATTTTCTTTATCTGAAACTAAAGAATATTTGCTATACAGAGGAATAAAATTAAATAACGAACAAATCTTAGATATTTATATGGCCATTGGTGGTGTGCCTTATTATCTCAAAGAATTAAAGCCTGGATTATCAGCTAAACAGAATATAAGTAAAGTTTGTTTTAGTAGCGGCTCTTTGCTAAGTACTGAATACGATAATTTATTGTCTTCTTTATTTAAACACAGCGAGTTCCACGCGGAAATACTAAAAATTTTAGCAAAAAATATTGGTGGAATAAATAAAGACGAATTAGCTAGCCTTTCTAATTCTTCTGTAGGCGGTAGATTAACCAAACGCCTAGATGAGCTTGAAAGTGCTGGCTTTATAAAAAAATTTATCCCATACGGTAAGACGGTAAAATATGTTTATTATAAACTAATCGATGAATATACGATTTTTTACTTAAAATGGATTGTGCCAAATAAAAACAGTTTAGATAATAGTCCAGAGAATATTATCTGGGAACAATTAAGTTTAAGTGCTGGCTATCAAGCTTGGTCAGGTTATGCGTTTGAGGCTGTATGCTATAAGCATGTTGCTAGTATAAAAAAAGCTATGCATTTAGAACGTATTAGTGCCCGTGTGGGAAATTGGCGATATATTCAGAAAAATAAGGGAACTAAACAAAGGGGCGCCCAAATTGATCTAATTTTTGATCGCATTGATAAAGTAATTTCATTATGTGAAATAAAATATTGTAGTGCAGATTTTTCGTTTGATAAAAAAATACTACAAGATTTGCAACATAAACAGGCGGTATTTGTTCAAGAAAATAAATGTGACAAGCAAATATTTTGGTGTATGATTACCTCAAGACCTGTGAAACGCAACAGTTATTTTGATGAGATTGTCATGCATAACGTGGTGTTAGACGATTTATTTAAGACTCTTTAACCTGAAAGCTCTCACCACAACCACATTCATGTATTACATTCGGATTATTAAATTCTAATTCAGCATTCACGCCTTCTTGCACTAAATCTATCTCAGTGCCTTTAAGCGCAGCATAATCTTTCTCGGCAATTAATATTTTTACGCCCTGCAGATCAAAACTTTGATCATCTGGATTCTGCACATCAGTAAAATCAACCGTATATGCAAAACCAGAACAGCCAGCATCACGCAAGCCAACGCGGATACCGATAGTTCCGGCGGGGCTAGTGGCTAAATTATCCAGCAAAAATTGCTGTGCTGCAGCAGTAAGCGTAATTCCAGTTTGCATAATAAAATCCCCACCAAATAAGTTAATCTGCTTAACAACTAGCAGCATTGTAGCAAATTTGTGCCGCTGCTTCTACACTATAAAGTGGGTATCTCTAGGGACAGATGATGAATCCAAAAATGACTTGCAAGGACGCGGCAGATCTTCTCGGCGTATCAGTTAGAAAGATACATAACATGCTGTTAGATTTCGATTTGCCATATCAGAAAACCAATGGTGTCATTCACTTTGGCTATCCAATCGCCCGCTATATCTTTAGGTTGGCAATTAAGCCACCAGCACAAGCCATTTCGTTCCAAATTCTTAAAGGCGGTACCGGTAAGACCTCATTGGCCGCAGCTGTGGCGATACGGGCCAATTTGTATGGCTTAAAAGTTTTATGCATAGATTTAGATCAACAGGGTAATCTGACTAACTCGTCTGGGGTAGATGCCGAGCTGTTACCAGTAATGGTTGATATTTTAGCTGAGGGTTATAGCTATGAGCAGGCCATAACGCGCGTCTATCCAGGCTTAGATCTACTTGCGAGTCGGATTGAGAATGCAGCATTAGACGATGTGATTAGATTAAAAAATTTAGACTTAACGCAAGTCTATCGTGCGCCATTAACTAAGCTAAAAGAAACATATGATTTAATTGTTATCGATTGTCCACCAAACTTAGGCCAATCAGTAGCAGCAGTTACCTTAGGTGTAGATAAAGTTATCGCACCAGTGGTCGCAGAAAATTATGCATTATCAGGTTTGCGTGCGACCAGAGCAGCTATTCAAGAATTACAAGCCACTTATCAACAAAATATCAATTGGGGTATTACGGTTAATAAATATGATCCGCGAGCGGTGTTATCAGCAGAAGCCTCGCAAATATTATTCGGCGAATCGGCTGAATATAAAGATCATTTGTTAACCGCTTATATTCATGCTACGCCAGATTTTCCCAACGCTATCGCGCGTAGTGAATCAATTTTTGACACAGTAAAAGCGACACAAGCCAAGAGAGATGTAGATAGATTAACGCGTGAATTATTAGGGATTGATAAACATGCAGCGGTTAATTCGGAAGTTACAGAATTCAACTCAAGCCTTGAGGAGTCGTTTGCCTAGCGAAGGGAAGTCACTAGCTGCAATAGACTGTTTGAGACTAAAAACATCAAGAAAATTTTCTGCCGGCAAGCTGTTGCTTGCGGCTTCGGTTGTGCTTTTGCCGGTTAATCAAGCTATAGGTGTAGCATATACATACCTAGGAAATGCTGTTGCACCACAGCAACTAAATAGCAGCACTAGTGATACGCTCACAGTTAATAATTTATTTACTATAGCCGCTTCTTTAATTGGTGGTACTGTATTCGTAAATATGACGAATGCAAATCCAGTAACTATCACTGTGGCTAATGGTGGTACGATCGATAGCACTGCGACTAATCCCACTTCAGTCTTTATTAATGGCGCAGGCACTGGCATTACTACAATAAATGTTAATACCGGTGGTGCTATTACTTCGACCAGCACCAATGCAATAATCTCAACTACAACTACAGCTGTCACACCAATTAATATTACGCTAGCAGGTACAGGTAGTATTAATAAAGGCGTGGTGCTAGCTACCGGCAATACTGGTTCGCTAATTTTTAACGGTACTGGCAGCATCACCGGTAATGTGCAGTTAGGTAGCAATTATACGTTAGCACTTAATGGTGGCGGAACCTCAGGTAAGGTTGTGGGCAATATAACCGGCGGTGGCTCAAATAGCACACTATTAGTGGCCTCACAAAGTATTTCAGCTGATACAGTTGGTGATGCAACCACTTCAGTTACTTTAGGTGGCACAGTATCCAATGTAGGCTCGATCATTGTTGGGCAATTTGTGGGTCACAATACCTCAGCTAACCTAACTACAGGTGGTGCCATTAGCGGAGTGGATAATCAATTACAAGTTCTTAGAAACACTAGTAGTTTAACTTTACTACATGTGCTTTCTGGAACTGGCTTTTTAAATTCAGATGGCATCATAAATGTAAATGTGGTTAACGGTCTTAGTTTAAGCGGTATTTTGACAAATTTAGATGGTGGCGGTGGCACCGGCATTAATTTTAATGAAACTTCGGCCTTGACGAGCACTATAAATAATTTTGGCCATATTACAATTGCAACTGGTAAAACACTCGCTAATGCCGGTACCTTTACCTACAAATCAGTAAATGCAGATATAACTGGTGCTGGAACATATAGCAACTCAGGGACCATAAATTTTGACGCTATCACACCTAGCGCCAGTGCCTTAGGTTTTACTGGTAATTTTACCCATTCCGGCACATTAAACGTAACACAAAATTTAACTCGCGCTAACGTAACCAATAGCACTGGTGCTATCGCGATTGGTAGTGGCAAAACATTTACTAATACTGGTACTTTTACACAAACCAGTGGCGCAGTAACTGGCTCGTCAGGCACGCTGTTAAACAACGGCACATATAGTTTCGCATCTGGAACTTTGAGTTGTTTATTTAATAACGCTGGTACTTTAAATATTGCCGCACCATTAACTCCAGCTAGTGGTTTTATCAGTTCTGGTACTTTGAATATTGATACTAATGGCGTCTTCACGCCACCTGCTACCTATACCATTACTGGCACAACTTCGCTCAACGGCGTAACTGCCGGTACGGGTGGTAAAATAGTTGGTAACTATGTTACTGGTGCTGCTAGTACCTTTATAGTAAACGGCGTAGGCAATCTTACTGGTGCACTAACCATGGGGGCTGGTTCTAATATATTATTTACCAATGGCGCAACTGGTGGTGGCACAATTACCGGTGCGATCACAACTACAACTTCTACCTTAACCGTTGGTACTGTTTCTGTGGCTGGCGCCTTTACACCGAGCGCTGCTATTACTGGGCTTAATAATCTTGTTGCAACAAATGGCGTATTTACCAGCAATTTTGGCACCATAGCAGTTGCTTCTACGATTAGTACCGGCGCACTTGGTACGATTACTTTAACCAAAACTTTAAATGGCGCGGCAGCTGTAACAAATGCAGGCATATTTAATGTTAATGCCGAAAATGCGTTAGCAGCTACTGGCGCGTTATCTAATAGCGGTACCTTTAATGTAAACAGCACTTATACCCCGACTAGCAGTTCATTTGATAATACTGGTACCGGTATTTTAAACATTAAAGACGGCGGAGTATTTACTAAGCCTACGACCTTCACTAATACGGGGACCACGACACTTACAGGTACAGGTTCGATCAATGGTGCATATTTGGGTGGTGTTAATGCGATTATTAACATTAATGGCACTGGCAGTATTACTGGTGCCTTGACTTTAGGTGCGCCGTCGGCTGTCAATTTTAATAATGGCGCAACTGGTGGTGGCACGATTGGTGGTGCTTTAACTGGTAGTACTACTACCTTGACTATCGGGCCAGTATCAGTCGGCAACTACACTCCGCAAGGTGCGGTATCTGGTATTGCTAATCTAGTGGTCACTAACGGCACGTTTACCAATACCTTACACCCGTTCACTGTTCTTACTGCTATTAGTACTGCCGCTGCTGGTACCATCACGTTGAATAATATATTAACCGGCGCTGCAACTGTTACCAATGCAGGAACTTTAAACATTGATTTTATCAATGCGCTAACAGCTACTGGTGCATTAAGTAATACTGGCAGTTTAAATCTTACTAAAGCTTACACACCTACCAGCAGTGCATTTACTACTTCTGGTACCATCAATATTAATAGTGGTGGTATTTTCACTAAACCAGTAACATTTACCAACACTGGTATCACGAAGATAGATGGCACAGGAACTATAAATGGTGCTTACATTGGTGGTGCTGGTTCGTCGTTAATAATTGGGCCTACTACTAGCACGACTAGTTATACCACTACGGGCACAATTACCGGGTTGGAAACAATTACTGTACAAAAAGGTTTATTTACAGTAGCTAATGCAGTCTCTGGAGCAATAAACTTTAATATTAGTTCTGGCGCCAAAGCAGTTTTGAATGCTGTTGTGACTGGAACTGGCGCTGTTACTAATGCTGGAACCTTGACATTTAATACAGCTGCCGCACTGGCTTCATTTGCGAGCTTAACAAATACAGGTTCTCTGAACATAGCTGCTAATTTTACTGTTCCAGCAACTTTGACTAATACAGGGGCAGTGTACATATATAGTACCAGTGCCACAATTCCTACTCCCATTACCATAACTGGTACATTAAGTGGTGGCGGTGTTGGTAGCTTGCATATTGGCAGAGACAATACATTGAGTACCAATTACCTGGCCACATCTTATACAACCAGCAACACTATTACAAATATGCCGACTATACATTTGTATGCTGGCAACTTTACTGCGAGTAACGCAATTTCAGGTGTTACTAGTTTTACAATAGACCCAGACAACACCACTACATCCGGCACAACGCCAACTAGTTTTAATCTAAATGCACAGATTACTGATGCTGGAACGGCAACCATTCCGACGCTTATTAATGCTGGCACCATGTCAATTGGAGTTAATAACCCATTTGTCGCTAGCGGTGCAAGTAAGTGGCTAATATCCAATAGCGGCAGCTTAACGTTAAACAATGCATTAGTATTATCAGCTGCAAATACCAACATAACCTCGTTGACAAATACCGGAACTATAACTGTCAAAGCTGCTTTAACAACTGATGCAACAAATCCAAATAAACTCATAAACAATGGTACCTTGATTGTTGATACCGGCGGCAGCGTAACTGGCAATATAAACGGCAGCATAAATTCTCGGTTACGTTTAATTACCCCTGCCGGCATTGCCCCTATTGGCAATGTTACCGGTAACGTAACTGGCGGTGCTTTTTCGCAGATAGATATAACAAATACAGGAACAATTATTGGGAATGTAACTGTTAGCAGTGGCTCGGTAATAAATTTTACTAATCCATCTGGCACTGCCCCCATTACCGGTAATATAACAGCAGTTAATTCTACAGTGAATGTAGGAACTACTGGTACTTCAGGGTTGTACACTATACCAGCAACAAAGACCTTTACTGGCATAGCAAACCTTAATGTAATAAACGGGACTTTTGATAATAATGGTATTGCAGTTACAATAAGTACCGCCGTTACTACCGGCACGTCTGGTATATTAACTCTTTCAGGTGCATTCGGATTAACTGGTAGTGGAACCTTTACTAATGCTGGCACATTGAATGTAAATACCGTTGCAAACTTTAATGTAACAGGTTTCACTACTTCAGCCACAAACTCTGGCACGATAAATGTTGCTGCCGGTAGGACACTAACGGTTGGTAGCAATTTTACAAATACTGGACTGATAAATTTAGTTGGTGCCGCAAGCTCATTGAGTGGTAATTTAATTGGTGGTGCTGGATCTAGTCTGGTGATTGGATCTACAGGTGCAGATAATTTTACTACTAACGGTACTATTACCAATATTAAAACTATTACTGTAGCTAACGGCTCTTTAACAGTACCGTTAACTAAAAATATAACAGGCGTTGATACGGCGTTTAATGTAACTGGTGGTGATGCAATATTTAATGCCCCAGTAAGTGGTGCTGGTAGCTTTACTATTAGTTCGGGGCGGACTTTAACGCTTAATTCTAGCGCAGTAGTTAGCGGTTTTAGCTCGATTGGTAATGGCGGGGCGATTGTAGTAAATGGTACTGCGAATGTATTACCAGCGATTACTGGCGGAGTTGGTTCTTCTTTAACTACCGGTGCCGATGGTAGTACAAATGTTTTCTCGACCAATAATACCATAGATAATGTACAAACTATTACTGTTGGCAGCGTAGTAAATTATACGTTTACAGTTAATAATTTTGTGACTAACGTTAACACGGCATTTACCGTTAACGCCGGATCGACTGCGAATATTAACGCCATTATGTCTGGCACTGGTGTGGTTACTAATAACGGCACTTTAAATACCACATCTACTATTAATATGGGTTCATATACTACTGCAGTTGCTGGAGCTAAATTGCGCATTTTAAGCTCTAATGGTGCTGGCTATGGTGGCTTAGTATGTTCCGGTACTGCTGATTTTTCTCTTGGTAAAATACAAATTGTCGAAGATACCTTCCCGTTAGAAACACCATACTCTTGGACAGTGATTCAATCTTCCGGCGCATTCACGCCACCAGTGGCATTAGATGATATTGATCTTCCAGCTAATAGTTTCTTGTCACGTTGGACCAAGACTATTAATAGTAACAGCTTAATAATTACCCATGTACGTCATGAATTAACCACGTCTAACAAACCGTTAGAAGCAGTCTTACAACAAATGTATTCCAATCCTGCTAATGCAGCACTAACCAATTTAATAAATATACTTACTAGTGTCTCAGTTGGTTTTAACGATGCGATCCAAAAATTATTACCTAGTACTAATTCAATTGCCCCAAGTATTGCTGTCAATAACCAAGCAATTAATAAAATAGAAATGCGTGTGGCGGCGATGCGTGATGGTCTAAAAAGTCCATCCGCAATTGGTATTAGTGCCGGTGAATTAGCCCCTGATACTTCGGTATGGATCTCGAATTTCGGTAGTATTACCAATCAACAACGTAACGGTGATATGGATGGCTATAAAGCTAAATCGCTAGGGGTATTATTAGGCTTTGATACCAAAACTTACCGTAAAAATTTTATCGGCTTTGCATTTGGCTCGTCTGGTTCTAATGTTCGTTCGCATCTTAACGAAAGCTCAACTACTAAAATTCATCGCTATCATGCTTTAGCCTATGGCTCGCGTAATTTAGGCGACAATAATCATTTAGATTGGCTAGTAACTGGTAGTTATAACAAAAATAACGGTAGCAAGCCGATTATTATAAACGGCAATGATTTAAGTACCATATTTAATTTCGCCAGTCGACAAGGCTCGGTAAAAATAGTACGCGGTAAGTCGTTTGATTTCTGGGAATCATATCGTTTTACGCCATTAACCTCGATTCAATATAGCTATGCTAATCAGGATGCATACCAAGAAACCGGCAGCATCGCGGCTACGCGTTTTTCGAAGATGAGCAAAAACGTAGTAACCGTAGGTGCTGGGGCTAGGTTCGATTTCCCAGTGGATTCTTGGAGTTTAATTGGCATGCGCGAATTCCGTGCCGTAGTTAATTACGACGTATTAAATACTAAAAATCGCATGATCGCCAGCTTTGTGGCCGGTAGTTCCAATTTTATGGTCACCGATGATCCAGCAAGATTCGCGGTAAAATTAGGTGCAGGCATGACCTTTGAATTAGCCGACAAATTACAGCTGCAGTTTAATTATGATTACGAGATTAGACGTAGTTTTACTGATCATACTGGCATGTTGAAGTTGAGGTATTTATTTTAATGGGTAAATATTCGTTAATATTAATTGCCAGTTTAATTAGCGCTTTGGCGCTAACGCCAACTTGTTATGCAGTGACATATCAAGCAAGGAAGGATTTTTTTAGTACATTCATCGTAACCGTGCCAGCAACATCAACATTTGCTGCCCCATTTACAATGACAGCAAGCACTTCTGATACGCTTTCTGTCAATACACCAATACCTTTTGCTGGTGGCACCACGAATTTAACTTCAAGCTTAGGTACGGCGACAGTAAATGTTACAGGTAGTGGCACTTCGTCAATATTTGTAACCTCTGGTACAACAGTAACTCGTTCGGTATCAGCCTCTGCTATATTGGCCAGCATGTCTGGCGGCACCTTAACCGTTGCTAACAATGGATTAATTACCTTTTCTGGCGGAACTGTAATCGGTAGTGCTGTCACTGGCAACGTAACGGTAAATATTAGCAACACAAATTCGATAGTCGGCAACGTTAATTTATCAGGTGGTAGTGGTTCTGTTGGTGGTACGATTACACAAACTGGATCCGGAACTATCAACGGCAATTTGACTTTTGGTAAGAGCACATATCAATTAAATCTCTTTGGCAGCGGCAATGTTACTGGAGCAATTGCCGGTAATACAACTTCGGCTACTATATTGTATAGTTCTGGTTCACCTATTACTTTGCCGGGTGCTATAACGAATATGCATAATATTTCAGCTCTTGGTGCGGTTTTAACCCTCAATGGTACCACGGAATTATCTAATAATTTAACTGTAAATAGCGGCTCATTATCTTTAGGTAATACAATATCTGGTGCAGCTGTTACGTCTAATAGCGGAACGATAAATAATAATGCTATCAATGCTTTTGCTTTAACTGGCGTGCTTACCAATAATGCAGGTAGTAATTTTAATATAAATAGTTCTCTAACGAGGGCTAATACCACTAATCATTCTGGAACGATTACAATCGCTAGTGGTCAAACGTTTACTAATACTGGTGTATTTTATTACGTATCTAGTGGTTCAGGAGTAATAACTGGTGCTGGTAATTTTACAAACAATGCTTTTCTTAACTTTGATAGCTCGTCGCCAAGCGCTAATGCTATGGCATTTACTGGAACATTTACTAATACATCTAATTTCAATCTTAGCAGAAGTTTAACCCGTGCAGGTCCGACTATCAATACTGGAGCGATGGATATTGGACCTGGTAGAACATTTACTAATACTTCAAACAATTTTACACAATCTGCTGGATCAATTTATGATTCTGGTACTTTTGTTAATCAGAATGTATTTAATATGAATGGTGGCATAATTACTAGCGCATTTGACAATCAGTATGTGGTCAATGTGAACTCAAGTTTTACCACTAATGCAAGTTTTACGAATAGTTTGTCTACTTCCACCATGAATGTGTTCATAAACTTTATTCCTGGTGTAGCGTTTACGCATAATGGCATAATGAATGTGCAGAACACTGCAACAGCCAAGTTTACCGCACCTACTTCTTTTGTATCAACAGGTACGATTAATGTAAATGGTACAGGATCAGTTGCTGGTGCTTTAGTGGGCGGGGCTAATTCCGTCTTAAATATTGGCTATTCCAATAGTCAGGGAGTAGAAGTAAATATCTTGACTACATCTGCTAGTCTAACAGTAAATAGCGTGAGAACTATTGCTCTAATAACTAATGGTTCTCAATTGAATGTAGCCAGTGGTTTTGGTATCTCTGGTTTAAATACACAATTTACCGTTGGTGTTGGAACCACTGCATCTTTAAGTGCGGTTGTTTCTGGCACCGCAACTACTACCAACAATGGCACGATAAGTAATAATGCTACCGATGCTTTTGCTTTAACTGGCAAGCTTACCAACAATGCAGGCAGTAATTTTAATGTAGTAAACGCTTCGTTAACTAGATCTAACGCTACTGATCATTCGGGCACGATGACTATTACTAGTCCGCAAACTTTTACCAATAATACTGGTGCTGTATTCGATTACGTTAGTGGTGGTTCAGGTGCGGTAATAGGTACTGGTGCGTTAAGTAATTCTGGTACTATAAATTTTAATAGTAGCACATCAGGTGCTACGGGGTTAAGTTTTACTGGTACTTTTACTAATTCAAGTGCTGGTACTTTAAATGTAAACCAAAATTTAACTAGACCCAATCCCACCACGAATAATGGTTTGATATTAATAGCCTCAGGCAAAACATTTACCAATAGCGGAACGATGACAGTATCAACTACTACCGGTAAAATTAAAGATATAACAACTAATGGTAATTTTACAAATTTTGGCACACTAATTTTTAATACTGTCACTCCAGCAACGGATGCTTTAGGTTTCACTGGTACGTTCACAAATACTGGAACATTAACCGTAAATGAAAACTTAACACGAGCTAATGCAACTACCTTTAATGGCACGTCTATTGCGATTGCAGCTAGCAAGACATTTACTAATTCAGGCACATTTACGCATACTAGCGGCGCAATAAGCGGGGCGGGTACTATGATCAATACTGGTACATATAATTATAATGGTGGAAGCATCACCAGTAAATTCAGCAATTCTTCAACTATGAATATAAATGCGAGTTTATCATTATCTGGTAGTAGCAGCAATTCAGGCTCAATGTTAATTGATACAGGGTTTACTCTTACTAATCATGGCACAATGACTATTTCTACTAACACTGGTAAAATTAAAAATAAAAACTCTGGCAGTAATTTCACAAATTCTGGCACACTAATTTTTAATACTGTCACTCCAGCAACGGATGCTTTAGGTTTCACTGGTACGTTCACAAATACTGGAACATTAACCGTAAATGAAAACTTAACACGAGCTAATGCAACTACCTTCAATGGCACGTCTATTGCGATTGCAGCTGGCAAGACATTTACTAATTCAGGCGTATTCACGCACACTAGCGGCGCAGTTAGCGGGGCGGGTACTTTGGTTAATAACAGCACTGGTACTTATGATTATAACAACGGCAGCATATCTAGTTTGCTAAACAATCAAGGAGTTATGAATGTTAATGCCGCTCTATCTCTCACAGCTAACAGTAATAATTCTGGCACTATAAACATTGCTACTGGAATTACTTTAACAAATTCTGCTGTGATGTCCGTTACAACTAGTACCGGCAAAATAAAAGATAAGACTGTAACCGGTAATTTTACAAATTCTGGCACGTTAACTTTTGACACCGTAACGCCAGCTACTGATGCCTTAGGCTTTACCGGTACGTTTTTAAATACCGGAACATTAGCGGTAAATCAAAACTTAACACGAGCTAATGCAACTACTCTAAGTGGTTCTGGAGCAATTACTATAGCATCTGGCATGTCTCTTACTACTTCTGGTACTTTTACTCATACTGCCGGCACAGTTAGTGGGGCAGGTACTTTAATAAATTCTGGAACTTATGGCTTTAATGCTGGTGGTATTACTAGTATTGTGAGTAATACTAGTACAGGCACGATGAATATCGCCGCTACTTTTGTGCCAGCAACTAATTCTGCAAATGACGGTATATTTAACATAAACAGTGGCGGCGCATTTACCATACCTACGGTATTTACTTTTTCTAAGACAATAAATATTAATAATGGTGGCACTATGACTGGTGCTTTGGATGGAAGCGGTGGCGCAACATCTACACTTAATATAGGAGTTACATCTGCAAAAATTTTGGCTACTAGTGCTACGTTATCAATCACTGGCGTGAAAACTATCGCTCTAGTAACCAGTGGATCACAGCTAACAGTAGCTAGTACGTTTCCAATTACAGCTCTAGATACACAATTTACCATCGGCGCAGGTAGTACGGCAACTCTAAATGACTTCTTGGCTGGTACAGCTGCAACTACTTTAACCGGTGGCAGTGGTACTACTGCTGGTGGTATAATTAACAACAGTCTTGCCAATGCATTTTCTCTTACCGGCTCGGTGACGGTTGGTTATGGCACAGGTACCACTCCGCAAGCAACAATCAATGTAATTCAAGATATGACGATAAGTGGGGCGATATCGCTAAGCGGTTCTATTGTGATTTCCAATGGTAAAACTTTTACCAATAGCGGCACCTTAACCGTTGCAAACAGCAATGCAATTATTTCTTCTGCTGGTAACTATACTAACGCGGGAACATTAACATTCAGCACAGCACCTGGAGCTAGTGTACTAGGTTTTACTGGGTTATTTACCAACGCCGGAACTTTGACGGTTAATCAAAATATAATCCGAGCCAATGCCACTACTCACACTGGTAGTATCAGCATTGCGGCTAGTAGAACTTTCACCAACAATGGTGTGTTTACCCAAGACAATATCAATAGTAGCACGAGCACGGTTAGTGGCAGTGGTATTTTCAGTAATACTAATATCTATGATTTTAAAGCCGGGAGTTTTACCAGTATTTTAAATAATTCCGGCACGATGAATGTTGGTGGTTATACTGAGACAGCAACTTTGATCCCAGCAGCTACTTCTACTAGTTCAAGCGCTTTGAATATAAAGAGTCTAGGGCTTATGACTTTAAACTCATCTTTTGGTGGTGTCGGTACCGTGACCGTTGAAAGTGGTGGTACGTTAACCATCGCTACTGGCGGGGTTTTGGTTGGTGCTAGTAGAACCTTTAATAATAATGGATCGTTGAATCTCGCAGAGGCTATAAATCTTGCTTCATTTACCTCTTTCAGCAATACCGGCGGATTTATATTTGTAACTAAATCTGGTACACCAATCACGGGCAATATCCCAACTGGTGGTAGCAACTTGACTATTGGCCAAGATTCTACTGGTAATACAACTGCAACTACTTTTGCTACTGGCGGGACGATAAATATTGCCAGTATCTCGGTAATCGGAGCTTCTACCTTTACTGCTAATCACGCAATTTCTGGTGTCAATAACGGCTTAAATATCGCCTCTAGTTCAGGTGCTGCTACGTTTAATTCTGGTTCAACATATAGTGGTACTGGGTTTGTAAATAATAATGGCTCTTTGACTATAAAAACTGCATCGTTTACTGCCCCAATCCAGAACATGGCTGGTGCTACCTTAGTATTGAATGGAGCGACAACTACTTCTTCGATAAATAATCCTCCGTCAGCTAATTTTAACGTAACTGGAGTATCAGCAAATACTGGCAATATAACTAACAGTGGTATCATGAATCTTACTGCAGCCTTTACTAACACTGGCACTACGACTTCTGATGGCACGCTAACGGTGGCTGCGGCGTTTACTAATAGTGGTGGCAATATTATTAACAATAATATCATGACAGTAACCGCAGCTATGCCAGGATCTGGTACCATAGTTAATAACAAAACTTTAAATATCAATGCAGCGGTAACTATTGCTAACCCAATTAATAATACTGCTAATGGTACAGTGACGATTAATAGCGCCGCGACTATTAATGGTATTACCGGCAATGCCGGTATCGTAAGGATACTTACTAATATAAGCAGTAATGATCCTATAGTTAATAATAATCAAATGACAATTGCGGGTAATATAAATTTTATTTCAGGAGCATTTAGCTCTAATGATAGAAATAATATAGTTACAGTTAGTGGTTCAAGAACTATAACTGGTGCTTACGCTAACGCAGGTACCAGTAATTTCACGATTACTAATGAGGCTACTTATGATAAACTAAACATTACTGGAGGTATTAATCTTGATCATGGAATTATCAATGTTGCTTCTACTTTTGGTGGTCAAGGTAATATAAATCAGACGTATAATTTCCCAATTTTTACTGGAACTATTAATGGAGGTGATGAGCCTGATACAATTAATTTACCTACCTCCACTTTACTTAGCACTTGGAGTTCATCTACCACTGCTGGTGGAATTACGATTTCCTATGTACGCTCGTCTTATTTAAGCCATGCTCTTGGTGCGACCAATTATGCGCTGGCACAGATTATTGAACAAATCTCAGCTGGCACGCCAAATGCAGCGCAAGTAGTATTAATAAATGCTATCAACTCAGCTACTACTACCGCACAATTTAATGCAAACTTAGGTTTATTAGTGCCAAATTTTAACGCTACCGCACCATTAACTACGCTAATTACTACGCAAAGTACGATCTTTAATAAAATTGAAACTAGAATTGCAGCCGTGCGTGATGATCGCAATCCAGCAATGACCACTGGTTTTACCGCTGGTGATCTCAATCCTGATACTGCTGTCTGGATGGGAACGTTTGGCAGTTTAGCTACCAAACGCGTAAATGATTCGAATCCTGGCTATAAAGCCAGAACCACTGGGGTGTTACTAGGGATTGATACGCGTGAGTTTACTAAGGATGTTTTGGGAGTTGCCATCGGTTTTTCTAATTCAAGAGTTAGTGAATCTTCGAATCAGAATTTTAATACTGCAATTCATGGTTATCATGGCATGATATATGGTACTCATCCGTTTAAAGATTCACAATTTTTTGATTATCTAGCAACTGGTAGTTTTAACAAAAGTAGTGGTACTCGCCGAATCGTAATTGGTGGTACTAATCTTACCCCATTTGCGACATTTACAGGCTATCAGGCGGGCCTAAGATTTAATTATGGTAAGAGCTATAATTTTGGCGATTATTTTAAGATAACCCCGCTTGGTTCGTTCCAGTATACTTTCTTGCATCAACCTAATTATTCTGAAACTGGCGGTGCTGCAGCATTAAATATATCTGGCAAGCCAAATCGCAATATAGCTACTATTGGCTTTGGCTCTAAAGTTGGCTTTGATAATGACGATTGGTGGTTAGTTGGATCGCGTGAACTGCGCGCTATGGTAACTTATGACGTAGCTAACGCGCGACGCGTTACCACTGCCAACTTCGTAGCTGGCGGCCCGGCATTCTCGTTCTTAGAGTGCCCAGCGCGTTTTGCCTTGAAGTTGGGTATTGATATGGTGTTTGATATCATGAAGCATCTGCATATTCAGATAAATTACGACTTTGAATTAAGGCATAAGTATACTGATCATACTGCGATGATGAAGTTGCGGTATTTGTTTTAGGTAGGGTATGGTTAGTTGTTTTACACGACATCTACCCGTCCGCGCTTTGCTATAGAACAGGGCGGCGACGGAGCGCCGCCCCTACTGATCTCAAAAATATGGGCTATCTGGATTATCCAGACTGTCTTCGTAATCGGACCAACATCATTATTAATAACAATGATAGCATGTACGTGGTTAGGCATAACAATAAACGTGTCAACGCTTATACATTTATCGTTAAAGTGTGTTGATAAAATCTAGGTTTTAATTTGATTAGCGAGATCCGTAGGGGCGGCGCTCCGTCGCCGCCCTGTTCTATAGCGAAGCGCGCACGGTTAGCTTAATGGCCGTGAGGGGTTGGGGGTTTTGGCGCCCCAACCCCCTGTCCTACAATCAATCTCTCAAACTTAGTACGTAAGCTTTCCTTGACAATGATTAGCTAAACAACCTATATTGTGGATAAGTGGGTAAAAGTGGATCAAAGTGGGGCATCCAGAACAACAAAAATATTAGGGGTAGGTCATGTACAGGGGCATTAACGCGATAAATTTAGATGACAAGGGGCGCATAGCGCTTCCGGCACGTTATCGTGATTATTTTAGTGCCAGTGCCGACGAACAGGTCGTAGTGACTATCGATACTGAAGAAAACTGTTTGTTAATGTACCACCTACCAGATTGGGAAGAGATAGAGGCCAAAATAGAGGCGCTACCGAGCTTTAATCCAGCTGCCCGTAGAGTACAACGCCTGTTAATTGGGCATGCCGCAGAAATCAATATAGACAGTAATGGCCGGGTATTATTACCCCAGCTATTGCGCGAATACGCCAAGCTAGAAAAACAAGTCATGCTAGTAGGGCAGGGCAAAAAATTAGAGATCTGGAGCGCGGCACTTTGGGAAGAAAGACGCAGTGCCTGGCTAGCTATGGATGCAGTTAGCAAAGATAGTTTACCGATAGAACTACAAACTTTGTCGCTATAGGTATAGTATGCAAGCAAAACAAATAGTAGTTAGAGAAAAAATAGAACAAATTATGAATAATGATCATCAAGCGGTAATGTTGCAAGAATCAATAACAGCCTTAAACCTCAAAGCTGATGGTATTTACCTGGATGCGACTTATGGCCGCGGTGGTCACTCACGAGCTATCTTGGCCCAATTAAGCCAATCAGCCAAGCTGTTAGTCATGGACAAAGATCCTCAGGCTATCCAAGATGCCCAACAGCTTGCCGCACTTGACTCGCGGGTAACGGTATTTGCTGGTTCGTTTGCAGATTTGACTTTGTTTTGCAGCCAAGAACAAGTATTACATAAAGTTGATGGAATTTTATTTGACTTAGGGGTCTCATCGCCGCAATTAGATCAAGCGGACCGTGGTTTTAGTTTTATGCGTGCCGGGCCATTAGATATGCGGATGGATCCTAATTCTGGGGTTTCTGTGGCGCAATGGTTAGCTGTCGCCAGTGAAAATAACATCGCTGAAGTTTTAAAAACTTTAGGCGAAGAGAAATTCAGCAAACGCATTGCCAAGGCGATAGTAACTACGCGTCAGCTGCAGCCTATTATTACCACGACCCAGCTAGCAAAAATAATTGCTGATGCTATTCCGGTAAAAGAAAAGCATAAACATCCAGCAACTAGAAGTTTTCAAGCTTTGCGGATTATGATTAATCGCGAATTAGAAGATCTAGCTCAAGCATTAGAACAAGTTTTTACAGTGTTAGCGCCGTTGGGGCGGATTGCAGTAATTAGTTTTCATTCTTTAGAAGATAGAATTGTGAAACAATTTATTGCGCAACAAGCACGTGGTGATAACTTTCCAGCGCGGATGCCAGTTACGCAGGCACAATTAAAACCTAAATTGCGTGCTATTGGCAAAGCGATCAAGCCTTCAGCGCAAGAGATTGCGACTAACGTGCGCGCGCGTAGTGCCGTGTTACGCGTGGCAGAAAAATTGCCGGAGGCAGCAAATGGCTAAATTTAAATTAGCAGGGCCGTTTTCGGGATTAATGTTTACTAAACAATTATGGTTATTAACTATATTATTTATTTTGACTTTGTCACAAGCTTTGGGCGTAATTTATACTAAACAAACTAGACGTTTATTACATGCTAAATTACAGTCTTTGTATGCTACTAGAGATAAGCTGCAAGTAAAATGGAGTAAGCTACTGTTAGAGCAAGGTACTTGGCAAGCAGATGCGCGGGTAGAAAAAATTGCGCGCGAACAACTGGGTATGGTAGTGCCAGATAAAACAGAAGTGATAATACCATGAGTAAACATAAAACTAACAATGCTGGATTTAACAATAGTAGGTATTTTGTAATATTAACTGCTTTTGTGTTAGTTTTGCTGGCGGTGGCAGGTAGGCTGGCATATTTACATATTTTAAAACATGAGTTTTTACGCACCCAGGGTGAAGCTAGAACCGTACGCGAAGTAAAAGTAGCTGCCTATAGAGGCATGATTAAAGATCGTAATGGTGAATCTTTAGCGGTCAGTACTACAGTTGATTCAGTTTGGATGAACCCTAAACAATTAGAAATTGCTGATCCTAAATTATCACAGCTAGCAAAATTATTGCACATAAACCACAAACAGCTGCAAGATAAAATTCGTAACTATACTAAAGCTAATAAAGAATTTGCTTACTTAAAACGGCATATTGATCCTAAACTAAGCAATCAGATCAAAACTTTACAAATTGCCGGTGTTAATTTAATTCAAGAATATCGACGTTACTATCCTACGGGCGCAGTTACTGCCCATGTACTAGGTTTTACCGACATCGATGATAAAGGCCAAGAAGGTTTAGAATTAGCCTTTAACACCTGGTTACAAGGTAAATCTGGCAAAAAGCGTATTGAACAGGATCGACTAGGGCGCGAAGTAGAGTATTTAGCGAATATTGCTGAAGTGCAACCAGGCAATGATCTAGTGCTAAGTTTAGACGAACGCCTGCAATATTTAGCCTATAAAGCCGTAAATACTTCAGTGCAAAAACATAAAGCAGCTTCTGGCACTGCGGTAGTGTTAGATATTAAAACTGGTGAAGTGTTAGCGATGGTCAATGATCCAAGTTTTAACCCTAATCAGCGTGAACGCAGTAAACAAGCCAAACATTATCGCAACAGTGCCGTCACTGATGCGTTTGAGCCAGGATCAGTTATTAAAACTTTTAGCTTGGCTAGTGTCTTAGAAAATACCAAAATTACCGCGGCTACTTTAGTTGATACTAAACCTGGTTATATGCGTTTACAAGGCAAAGTAATTCGCGATATTCATAATAACGGGGTGCTAGATGTGGGGTCAATTTTGAAAGAATCTAGTAACATCGGTATTACTAAATTAGCCTTGAATCTGCAGCCACGTGAGCTATGGGATACATACGACCGCCTAGGTTTTGGTTGGAGCACTGGTAGTGGCTTTCCTGGTGAAAGTACAGGGACTTTATCTTTACCGCGACCAGGCCAGGATTTTGTGTTGGCTACCATGTCATTTGGCTATGGGATAGCGGTTACCCCGTTACAGTTGGCACAAGCCTATGCTATTATTGGCGCCGGTGGCATCAAGCGGCCTGTTAGTTTCTTAAAACTTGATGAAGCGCCAGCTGGAACTAGGGTTTTAAACCCCAATGTTGCACGGCAAGTTATGGGTATGCTTATTGCTGCGGTGGAACACGAAAAATCCAATGCGCGGGTTCCTGGTTACCATGTTGCCGGTAAAACTGGTACGGTACGGCAGTTAGGTAAAGATGGTTACGAAAAAGGCAGATATAGAGCAGTATTTGGTGGCTTAGCCCCGGCGATTAATCCGCGCGTGGCAATCGTAGTGGCAATTAATGAACCTTCTACTGGCGAATATTATGGCAATCAAGTGGCAGCACCAGTGTTTGCGAAGATTGCTAGTGGCGCGTTACGATTATTAAAAATTGCTCCAGATTTATTAGATACTCATGGTGTACATGTAGCACACAATGGAAATAGGCATTAGTGAAGTTAGCTCAGGTTTTAGAATTTCTAGGTTTAACAACTTCGTGTGAAGCTTGTGAGTTAAAAACCATGCAGACAGATAGTCGGCAAGTTAAGCCCGGCGATCTATTTGTGGCTGTGCCTGGAATAAACACTGATGGTCGAGATTATATTCCTGACGCTATTAGCAAAGGTGCGACAGCGGTATTAGCGGAAGCGCCATATGTTGGTCCAGCTATTATCGTACCTAATCTACGACAAAAGTTACCAGAGTTAGCGGCGTTTTTTTATAATTACCCGGCCAAAAATTTAAAACTAATTGGCATTACTGGGACCAATGGTAAAACTTCTTGTAGCCATTATACTGCACAAATATTAACCGCGGCGCATCAGCCATGCGGAGTTATGGGTACTTTAGGTAATGGCATGCTACCTAATTTAAATCCAACTAATTTAACTACCAGTGGCTGTTGTACTTTGCAACGGCAACTGGCTGAGTTTAGCGCCCAAAACGTATCGTTAGTAACCATAGAAGTATCGTCACATGCGTTAGATCAACAACGTTTACGTGGTTTAACTTTTGATACTGCGGTATTTACTAACTTATCACAAGACCATTTAGATTATCATAAGAGTATGCAAGAATATTTTAGCGCTAAAACCCGGTTATTTACTGAATATAATATTAAACACAGCGTAATAAATTTAGATGATCAAGTTGCGCCGGAATTAATAAAATTAATTAATAAGTCAGTACCAGTTTTTACTTATTCATTGAGAAATCCACAAGCGGATATATATTTAAAGCAAGATATATTAATTACGCCATGGGGTAGCGGTAGCTTACGTACGCAGCTGCTGGGAGATTTTAATTTAAGTAATTTGTTAGCCTGTATTGCTTGTTGTGCGTTACAAGGCCTAAAACTAGAAAGCATTTTGGCCATTATCCCAACCCTAACCGCAGTAGCGGGTCGCATGCAAAAAGTAAACACTACTGATTCAACTGCGCCGCTGGTCGTAATAGATTTTGCGCATACACCCGATGCCATAATAAAATCGCTGCAGGCCCTAAAAGGCTATAAACCTAACAAATTATATTGTATTTTTGGTTGCGGCGGCGATCGTGATCGCAGCAAACGACCATTAATGTTGCGCGCGGCCTTGGATAATTGTGATCAAGTAATTATTACGCAAGATAATCCACGCAATGAAGATCCGCAGCAAATCGTTGCTGATATGTTACATGGCATAGAGCATACTGATAATATTAAAATATTATTAGACCGTGCTGCGGCAATTCAAAACACAATCGCCCAAGCTAGTGCTGGCGATATAATTGTGATCGCAGGCAAGGGACATGAAAATTATCAAATAATAGGCGACCAAAAACTGCCGTTTTCAGATCTATTAATAGCACAACAAGCATTAGCAGTTAGAGGTGAACATATATGGGCAATTTAACTAGTGTACAAATTAGTAATTATTTAGATGTAGATTATCAAGGACCAGAAGTTACTTTTACTTCAGTAGCAATTGATTCACGTAGTATAGAACCAGGAGCGCTGTTTGTAGCAATCAAAGGCGAAAATTTTGACGGCCATGATTATATCGCGCAGGCCATACAAAACGGTGCCGCAGGCGTAATGGTAAATAAGTTGGTTACTACTACGGTACCAGTAATACAAGTCGCTGATACTTTGTGGGGCTATGGGCAGATAGCGGCTTTATATCGCAGCCAATTTAAAATTCCTATGGTAGCGGTAACTGGTAGTTGTGGCAAAACTACAGTTAAGACTATGATCGCCAGTATATTGCAACAAGCCGGTACTGTGTTGTCACCACCAGGCAGCTACAATAATGAAATTGGTTTGCCTAAAACTTTACTCGCCTTAACCCCCGAACATAATTATGCTGTGTTAGAAATGGGTGCTAGAAAGCCTGGCGACATTAAATATCTAATGGAGTTAGTAAATCCAAGTGTTACGCTAATTAATAACGCAGCCCCAGTACACATAGAAACTTTTATAAATTTAGATGGCGTAGCAGCAGCGAAAGGCGAAATCTACGAATATTTACAGCCACATGGCACGGCAGTGGTTAATGTTGATGATCAATATGCACCGTTCTGGTTAAGTAAATTAAAAACGCAAAATATTATTACCTTTGGTTTAGAACACACCGCTGATATTACTTGTGCTTATATAGTCGAAGAACACCATAGAATAAAATTAGAGCTGGTGACCGATATTGGTATGCAAGAAATAGTTTTGCCGCTAATTGGGATACATAATGTGATGAATGCTCTGGCCGCTGCTGCTGCCGCGCGCGCACTAAATATTAGCTTGCAAGATATAAAATTGGGCTTAGAAAGTTTGGCCCCTGTCACGCGCCGCATGGAAATTAAACACGGCCTACATGGCAGTAAAATTATCGATGATAGTTATAATGCTAATCCAGTAGCCATGCAATATGCCATAGATGTATTAGCCAAGCAGGCTGGTAGAAAAATTATGGTCATCGGCGATATGCTGGAATTGGGTGAACAAGCGGCAAATAAGCATAAAATTTTAGGTCAGCAAGCCAAGGCTGCTGGTATCGATGTACTTTTAGGTTATGGCGATCTAACCCGCTTGGCAATTGCCGAGTTTGGTGAAAATGCTGAGTTTTTTGCGGATAAAAGTAAGTTAATCACAGTATTATCTACTATGCTTAATGCAAACACAGTAGTATTAGTTAAGGGATCAAATGGAATGCGTTTAAACGAAGTAGTAAATGCGCTGGTAATATCATAAGGAATTAAGCAAATGCTATTGTGGTTAAGTAATTATTTACAAGAATTTTTTCACGCTTTTGGGGTATTTCAATATATTACCCTTAGAGCAATTTTGGCGGCTTTAACCGCGTTGGTTATTGCTTTGGTGTTGGGGCCGATTATTATTCGGCGCCTGGCGTTAGCGCAGATAGGCCAAGTAGTTAGGCAAGACGGCCCCAAAAGCCACCTTTCCAAATCTGGCACCCCAACTATGGGCGGGGTACTGATTTTGGCTGCGATCGCGATTACGACTTTATTATGGAGTAACTTATCAAATCCATATGTCTGGATCGTGCTAACCGTAACCATGTCCTTTGGCATCATTGGCTGGGTGGATGATTATCGAAAATTAATAAAAAAAAATCCGCGTGGTTTACCTGGTAAGTGGAAATATTTTTGGCAATCAGTGTGTGGATTACTGGCAGCAGTATTTTTATATTACGTGTCACATACGCCACAAGAGACTAGTTTGTTAATTCCGTTTTTTAAAAATATGGCGATACCGTTAGGTATGTTTTACATAATATTTGTTTATTTCGTTATAGTTGGTACTAGTAATGCAGTAAATTTAACCGACGGCCTCGATGGCTTAGCGATATTGCCGATTGTATTAATTGCCGGAGCGCTAGGTATTTTTGCCTATATTACGGGCCATATGATGTTTGCTGACTATTTAGCCTTGCCATATATACCTGGGGTTGGCGAAATAGCCGTGTTTTGTGGCGCTATAGTTGGCTCTGGTTTAGGTTTTTTATGGTTTAATGCATACCCAGCACAAATTTTCATGGGTGATGTTGGTGCCTTAAGTCTTGGTGCAGCATTAGGCATCATTGCGGTACTAGTGCGTCAAGAATTAGTCTTGTTTATCATGGGTGGCGTATTTGTAGTTGAGACTGTATCAGTGATGTTACAGGTAGGATCATTTAAATTACGCGGTAAACGCATTTTTAAAATGGCACCAATTCATCATCATTTTGAATTATTAGGTTGGCCAGAGCCACGCGTTATCGTTCGTTTTTGGATTATAACAGTGATTTTGGTATTATTTGGCTTAGCAACAATTAAATTGCGATAAAAGATGAAACAAAAACCACATTATTTAATCATAGGCCTTGGGGTTACTGGTCTATCAGTTGCGTCTTATTTAATAGAAAACGGCGCGCAGCTAACTATAACAGATAATCGTCTAGATCCACCGCAACTTGACGAATTATTAGCCAAGTATCCACGCCCAGAATTATTGCTTGGTGAAATCAGTATACCAGATTATATTACGACCATAATTTTAAGCCCCGGGTTAGCGATTGATGATCCAGCAATTGCTATAGCGCATGCACGTAATATACCTATAATCGGCGATATAGAATTATTCGCGCGCGTAGTAGATAAACCAGTATTAGCGGTTACCGGCTCTAATGGCAAGAGTACGGTTACTACTTTATTAGGCCAAATGGCAATGGCAAGTGGTTTACAGGCTGGAGTAGGCGGTAATCTAGGCATTGCTGCGTTAGATTTATTAGATGCGAATAACGATTGTTATATTTTAGAGTTATCTAGTTTTCAACTAGAAACATTATACTCATTACGCCCCCAAGTAGTGACCGTGCTAAACGTCAGCCCGGATCATATGGATCGCTACCAAGATTTAACAGCCTATCAACAAGCTAAACAGCGTATTTATAATCATGCTCAACATGCAGTAATTAATCGTGAAGATAAATTAACTTTTGTACCGCCAGAATTATCTTTGTCTATAACCAGTTTTGGTTTAGATCAACCAGAGAGTAATAACTATGGTGTGATTACTGTAGCTGGTGTGCGTTGCTTAGCCAAGGGTAAGACCACATTAATGCCAGTTTCAGAGTTGGCGATGTTGGGTGAGCATAATGTTGCAAATGCGCTGGCGGCTTTAGCTATGGGGGAAATAGCCGGGTTTAAATTAGATGCCATGTTGGCGGTATTGCGCGAGTTTGTTGGCCTGGAACATAGATGTGAAAAGATTTTAACCGCCCAAAATATTGTCTGGGTGAATGATTCAAAAGGTACTAACGTTGCCGCTACTGTAGCCGCGCTGCAAGGCTTAGCTAATTCGATTACCGGTAAATGGCTAATTATTTTAGGGGGTGTGGGTAAAAATGCAGATTTTACTCCATTAATTCAGCCAGTAGAGCAATATTGTCGCGCGGTGATATTAATCGGTAATGAACGGCAACAGTTATGGGATTTATTGCATGCGGTGGTGCCATGTTTTATGGCGAATGATCTAACGCAAGTGATCGATATTGCCAGGCAGCAAGCGCAAAATGGTGATGGAGTATTATTATCACCTGCTTGTGCTAGCTTCGATATGTTTGATAATTATGTGCATCGTGGCAACTTGTTTAAGCAAAATGTGCAACAACTGATTGGTAAACAACATGCGACAGCAACCGGTTAATTTTGATCCCTGGCTATTATGTAGTGTTTTGACAATTATTACGCTAGGTTTAATCATGGTTGCTTCAGCATCGGTGCCAGTAGCCGAACGCATGCATTTGCCAATGTTACATTTTGCTTGGCACCAAGGCCTATATATCGGCGTGGGTTTAATTGCTGCATGGACAGTTACTTATGTACCAATTAGCTATTTGCAACGTTATAGCCAAATATTATTACTCGCAAGTTCGTTATTATTAATCGTACTGTTAATTCCCGGGGTTACGCGACCAATAAACGGCAGTTTACGTTGGTTGTTTATCGGGCCAATTTCTGTGCAACCATCAGAATTAGCCAAAGTGTCAATGATATTGTATATCGCTAGTTATATGGTGCGCCGCAATTATCAGCTAGTGAATAGCTTTCAAGGTTTTATGATTCCGTTGCTAGTTTTATCTAGCGTATCTTTACTGTTAATGCTAGAGCCGGACTTTGGGGCGGTAGTCGTAATGAGTACAACTATTCTCGGCATGTTATTTCTAGGTGGTGTGCGCGTGCGGCATTTTTTAATTTTATTGCCGGTGATTTTGTCCGTGATGTTGTTCTTAGCCTTCTCATCCTCGTATCGTGTACAGCGTTTTATTGCGTTTCGCGATCCGTGGGCCGATCAATTTGATAGCGGTTACCAATTAGTGCAGTCATTAATTGCTTTTGGCCGTGGTTCTTGGTTTGGATCAGGTTTGGGTGGCAGTATTCAAAAATTATTATATTTGCCTGAATCGCACAGTGATTTTATTTTTGCTGTATTAGCCGAAGAACTAGGCTTATTTGGCGTGCTCGGTGTGCTAATGCTGTACGGAATTTTCGCATTTAGATCTATGGAAATTGGTCGTAAGGCCAAAGCTGCAGGCTTAGATTATGGTGGCAACGTTGCTTATGGTATTGGTTTGCTCATAAGTTTACAAACCGTAGTGAATATCTGTGTAAACGTGGGTTTATTGCCGACCAAGGGCTTAACTTTGCCGTTAATGAGTGCTGGTGGCAGTAGTATGATTGTCGCATGTATTGCGGTTGGATTACTGTTTCGCATTGATTATGAGACAAGAGTTAGCTAGAATTAAAAATAATAAGCATAGGAATAAGGACATGAAACCTAAAATATATCTGGGGATTGCGGTAATTGCGACAATTTTTGCTGGCGCGACCTATGCTGCTGCCAGTGGCAGTTTATGGGGTGCGGTTGATGAGCCCTTGCCAGAGCTAAAGCCGTCGATAAAAGCTGCAACAAAACCGGAAGTTAAGCCAGCAGTGCAAACTACGGCAGTAACAGTGACAGCGCCGCCGGTAGTAGTATTAGAAGCTGAACCAGAAAAAACCATGTGCGATGTGTTAAGACAACAAACCGAATTACCCGCTGATCTCGTTAATTCACCAGCGATACAGGAACAATTAAAATCTAAATTACAAATAGTTTCAGCTGAGTATAAAGCGATTTTGAATAGCTCTGAAGCGACTAACACCTTGTATAAGCAATATCGTGAACAATATTTGCAGAAGAATTGTAAACTGTAGGTGTAGGACAAACAGTTGCTCAGTGCGATTACCCCCATCCCCAACCACTTGCCCCTAAATCTCTGATTTGGGCGCAAGTGGTTGGGGATGGGGGTCAGGGCAGTGAGATAGTTGTTCTACCCCTGCTATATTTTACCCAACAACGATTTAATTTCGTTGGCATCTAATGTTTCGCGTTCTAGCAATGCTTTGGCTAATTTATCCAACTGCACGCGATTGGTTATTAACACTTGTTTTGCGCGGGCATAATTGCGCGTGATAATTGTTTGCACTTCTTGCTCGATTACATCCTTCGGAATAAAGTCCATTTTTTCATTGTAATTAATCGTACCGACACGTTTGGAATAGCCCCAACGCGTGACCATGTTATACGCCAACTGCGTGGCTTGTTGCAGATCATTCTCGGCGCCGGTGGTTATATTTTGTTCGCCTAAAATTAATTCTTCTGCTACGCGGCCAGCTAATTGCGTAGCAATCATAGCTTCGATTTGTTGTAAATTTAACGAATAACTTTCATCGCTATTTTCAAAACTAGTATGGCCTAAAGTGGGGCCACGTGGCGTAATGGTAACTTTATAGATCGGATTATGATTAGCGGCTAATAAATGCCCAACTAAGGCATGACCGGCTTCATGATACGCAGTAATTCTGCGCGCCTTGTCAGTTACTTTTAATGACTCACGTTTAGACCCTAGAATAATTCGATCTTTAGCTACATCAAAATCACTCATGTCGACAGAGTCTTTGTTTAATTTAGTCGCAACAATAGTCGCTTCGTTTACTAGGTTAGCTAGTTCGGCCGCCGAAAAGCCCTGGGTCATTTTAGCAATATTAATAGCTTTTAGATTAGCATTTGGTTTTATTTTATTTAAATATAAATTCAAAACTTCGGTGCGTTCGCTCAGTGTCGGTACATCTAGTTTGATATGACGATCTAGACGACCAGGGCGTAAGATTGCAGGATCCATAGCATTGACACGGTTTGAGGCGCCAATAACTACTATACCTTGGTTTTTATAATTATCTAGACCATCCATTTCGGATAGTAATTGATTTACCGTCTGTGCCGACCAGGCTGGATCATGCGCATGTCGCTTATGGGCTAGTGCATCGATTTCATCAATAAATATAATACAAGGTGCGTTATCTCTAGCAGTTTCAAATAAATATCTAACTCGTGCTGCGCCCACGCCCACAAATTCTTCATCAAATTCGGAGCCAGAAACCGCGATAAAAGTTACATTCGATTCACCAGCTATCGCACGTGCTAGCAAAGTTTTGCCGGTACCAGGCTCACCGTATAATAAGACGCCCTTCGGTGATTTAGCGCCTAAACGACTGAAATCTTCTGGATTTCTTAGAAAGCTAATTATATCTTGTACTTCGGTTTTAGCTTCGTTTAAGCCAGCAATGTCGGTAAATTTTGTAGCTAGGGCTTCAGGATGAATTACTTTAATGCCCTTAGTTTTATCAGGGCCAATTGGTTTTATTTCATTATCATTCGGTTTAACTTTAGGTTTAGCATTCTGCGAGTTTGGCGCCATAGATTGGCTATAATGTTGACTAGCATATCTAGAATTATTGGCGATATGATTAGTGAACCATACAAACGTGTAACAAACTAAAAATAAACCTAGGATCACACCCAAGCGAATTACTGGTTTAGAGGCAATAACGCTATTATTAACATCTACGTTGAAGCTTTTGTTGATATGCTTGTAGCTCCATAATAAAAATGACATTAAAAGTACTGCACTGAGAGTTGTTGACATGTTTAATACTCGCTTTTTATTAAGTCACATGCGAGAATGCTATCAATTTATTAGTTCTGTGTCAAACATTAGTCGATTTAATGAATGAGTCGAATGACTTATTGCTTAAACGTTAGCTCCTACATAGACTAAATATATATAGTAGGTGGATTAAAGCTGGGGTAGTTATGCGCGTATTGGTTATGGCTGGAGGCACTGGTGGGCATATATTTCCCGCGTTAGCGGTGGCACAAAGGTTGGCCGCGCAAGGGCACAGTGTGCATTGGCTAGGTACCCCCAATAGCATGGAAGCTAGAATTACCCAGGCAAATGGCATTCCTATGCACACGGTAAGTATTTCAGGGCTGCGGGGTAAAGGCTGGTTGCGGCAAATTGTTGCCCCCTTCCGTTTATTGTTGGCTTTGCTGCAGTCGTTATGGGTAATGTTAAGTTTTAGACCGGATGTGGTATTGGGGATGGGCGGTTATGTTACTGGTCCGGCCGGGATAGCGGCTTGGTTATTGCGTAAACGATTAGTAATCCATGAGCAAAATGCCATAGCTGGCATGACTAATAAAATTTTAGCTAGATTTTCTTATCGAGTATTAACAGCCTTTCCGAATAGTTTTCCACCACTAGTGCCAGCAAAAATAACTGGTAATCCAGTGCGCGAAGATTTTTATAAATTACTACCGCCAGAAAAACGTTTTAGAAAAACTAATAATAATGCCGCCTTAAAGATTTTAGTTTTAGGTGGTAGTGGCGGCGCTCAGGCGTTAAACAATATATTGCCGCAATTGATTAAAAGCTGGGATCTCCCGCAAAAAATTATGGTCTGGCATCAAACCGGCAGTAAGCATTTATCTAAAGCGCAACAAGCGTATTTAGATGCAAACATTAATACAGAAAGTAATAATATCAAAGTCGTAGATTTTATCCATGATATGCCAAACGCTTATGCTTGGGCCGATATAGTCATTTGTCGTGCCGGAGCATTAACGATTGCAGAAATTGCTGCAACTGGAGTAGCGAGTATATTAATCCCGTTTCCGTATGCAGTTGATGATCACCAAACTAAGAATGCACAATATCTAGTGCAAGCTAACGCTGCTGTGATCATTCCAGAAGCAGAATTATCAGTAACAAAATTACGCGAATTATTAACTAATTTGGCTATTGATCAAAATAAATTATTAACTATGGCTAAGTCGGCATATAGCTTGGCTAAGCCAGAATCGTTGGAGAAAGTTGTATCGTATTGCTTGTCTTAAGGGAAATTAGCTAGTGATTACAGATATTCAAAGCAACATTAGTGATTTGTTGCATAGCTTTAAAAATTGCTCGCTCTATGCGCAGCGCCTATCTTTTACCGAACTAAAATATATATTCTCGATTTTTATGACCGATGCGCAGTTAATCGAGCATGCTACTACAGGCGTTGCTATTAGTTCTGCAGCAAAAAACCAACTGCACGCACGCATCAATGATTTGCCGATTGGCTTATGTACGCGGATTGATAAAAGCACGTTAGCTCGCCCCCCAGCAAATAAAATATTAAAAGTTGAGCTTATTTTGCCGCGGACCATAATAATTGAAAACCACGCAACTCATGGCTTAGTTATGTATATATTGCTTAATTCGAAAGTTGCCAACTCGTTTGCTACAGGAGCTAAGGGCGAAGAACTGAAAATTTTAGGCAGCAAAAAGATTAAAGTCGATGTATTGCGGATTTATTTAACCAAACCAATTTCTTTAGATAGTATTAAATTAATGGCGTTACTTAAAAAACAGAAATACTCGCAAAACTTTGCTTGTATCGGCACAACGCAGCAGAGTATTGCATTAAAATTAGCGCAAAAAATGCGAGATGAGTTCGGTTTGCAAGCACAATTGGCTCAAGCCTGTAATTCTATAATGGATCTGCATCTGTTAGCTTTGGATAATACTTTTGAATTAGATAGTGTGTATGCAATTGCAGAATTAGGCATTGATCTACTAGATGAAATTAATCTTAAAAATAAACCAAATTTAATTTATGATGCCATTATAGTTACAGTGGCAATTGATATTGCCAATGCCCTAAGTTTTCTGCACAAAAAAGGATATGTATACCGCGACATTAAACCAGAGAATATACTTATCGATAAACGCAAGAATGTGTTTCTCACCGATTTTGGTATAGTATGTAAAATTGGTGAAGCTACCGATGTATGCTGGACTAATGAATATTCGCCGCGGTTGTTAATTCGTCCGGAACTGTATAAATATAGCATATATTTGCCGCCGGATTTTTTGTTTTCTGTTGCGCAGATAAAAGTTATTATCAGTAATATTAAACTTGGTCATCCGGGGCAAGATATCTGGTCATTTGGTATTTTGTTACTGACTTTACTCTTAAAGCATGACTTGTTAGAGGATAAAGATATCTTTAAGACTGCGCAAGGTTATATAAACTATACCGATCCAATAAGAAGAGCTATACATAGCATTTTATTTCCGCCCCCAGAACAGCACTATTTATTGGCTAGTTTAGAGGAGCTGCAACAAGACCAAAAGTTGCCATTGTTGCAACAAAGATATTTATCCATGGAAAAAATAAACTATATGCTTACTGGTAATCAAGTCACAATCGAACGGACTACTCCTAAATTTGAAGCGGTGACTGGGGATTTAGAGTTAAATACCATTTTCTGTCCCTGCACAATTTTATAATTAAACGGTGCATCTAGATCTAGACTGGTTGGCATTATCATCATAATTTACTTCTTCATCATCACACATGGTATCCTCAAATATAGTTACTGCCTGTGATTCTAGTTTGTATCCGGTTATTTCCTGATACATATTTTGCAAATAAGTTAAAATTTCTTCTTTTATCAGATCGTTAGGTATTATATTTTTATTTACTAATACGTTGGTCAATGGATCTGAATTATGACTATTAAACCAAATTGAAATTGCCGCTCGATCATAGGTTTTGCAAGAATCGATAACTATTACCGGATCGAACATTAATTTAAGTCCAATTGGGCAACATAGATGTGCTGGAAAATCAAAATCAAGGATCCAAGGTGCTATTTTTGCTAGCTTGTCTAGTTCCTTTTCGATGGTGGTTTTTACTGGGACTAGCGGTACATGATTAGTAGCTTGCGGTGCTTCCCTGATAACCTCTAGGTTGTAATAATGTCGATTAATTGGTGGTAAGGCCAGTAACGGATTGTAAGCACGATTGATAGCGTGAGCTGCGCGTGCGCGCACTAAATTGGTGATTTGTTCTACATACACATCACAATTAGCTAGCTTCTGTAGCATTGTAGTCATAAGTGGTTCTTGCTTATTACTCAATAACCAAGCTTGGATGTAATTTTTTGCCTTAAACAGATCAGTTACGTGTATAGAAATTAATTCTTCATTGCTAACTTCGGTTAGTATTCTTTCGACAGTAACCTCGATTACGGTAAATATAAAACGCTTTTCAACTTCTGATGCTTCTTGGCCACCAAAGAAAATTAAGCCCTGAGGATTAGCGCCTTTTTTTATTAATAATTTAGCAATTTCATAGTTATTGTCACAAATTGCATAATACACCGGTGGTAATTCAGCGCGATTGCGGTTTTGATCAGCGCCGTTTTCTAGCAGTAACGCTACGGTGCTGTATAAATTGGCTGCTACGGCTAGCTGTAAGGGGGTGGTGCGTTCTACCTCCAAAAAATTGCGGGTAATTTTATACGGGGTATTAATTATTGATTCAAATCTAGTTAAATAAAATCTTAAGCGATAAAACCACCAGCTGGTGTTTTTAATTATGGCATTGGCAGTATTTGCATCACCGGCAATTATCGCTTGGTGTAAAATGGTCATAAGCTACGCTCCCTGTATTAAACTAGCTTTATATTTTAAAGAAATATATTAATCTGTCAAAATTGATTTAGTTTAAGGTGGCGCGATAGGATTGGTACAACTAGTAGCTGAATAGCCTAAGCCGGTTTCAAAATAATCACTACAGGTCCAGCCCGGAGGCACATAGGTAGCTGTACCGTTGTCACAAGTAGTTTGATCTGTGCCGCAAACGGTGGTGTTAGAGCAACAAGCGGCATAATTACAGCCGGTACCGCCACCAGTGCAATCATTGTTACCAGGATCAGCGGCAAAGCCATTCCAGACATGAAATAATTGATACGTGGCTTTCACCGAGCCAGTGCTGTCAGTAGCATAACCGACAATACGGTAGGTATGTTGATACGGGCTACTGGGATTAGTCCCGAGCAACGATACTATAACGCGTGCATTGCCGCCACCAGCAAACGAGCCTTCGTAGGCAAAGCCATTGTCGTTCCACCAAGCATTAGTTTCTGAAGAGCCGTTCATAATCGCTGCGCCAAGGCCCGATGACCAAGCCAGCACCGGCCGGCCATTGTATGGAAATGCCGAGTCAGTGGTGTAACAGGTGCCAGTACTGGTACAGGTACCGGGCTCTGGGTAAGTAGCGTTAGGATAAGAGGCCAGAATTCGGTTCGCATACATCGCCATACTTTTAGCCTTGGCAAGGGCTTCCATATATTGGCTATAGTTGCGTCCAGCACGTGCTGAGACGTTAGTTTCAGCCACGGTGGCAATACCAAGCCCGGACAGTATGATTAATAGCAACAAAGCAATCACCATAAAAGCCCCGCGTTGCTTTTTGGGGGTTGGAGATGAAAAATTTGCTGTTTGCATGCTAATGATCCCGGGTAATTCGCGAGTTTTTATCTGGTAATTATAGGGCATTTTAAGCGAGATACTTGCAAAGGGTGGTGGGGGGTGGTCGACAACCCCAGTATAGGGGTGGTCCATATACTGGGGTTGTGGTTATTTAGCATCACCCCTAGGGTTGAGAAAGGCCTTTGGATATTTATCAGCAAAGTTAATTAGCGATGCTGCAGCACCACTCGGATGTCTTACGCCTTGTTCCCAGGCTTGTAGTGTTCTGATACTAACATTTAGCATGGCTGCAAAGCCTTGTTGTGATAGCCCTAATTTTTTTCGTACTGCTTTCGCATCGTCGGTGATATTGATGGTATAGCGCTTGCCACCGCCAGCTTTAATCTCGCGTATGCTGTCGATGAGTTCTTGCCCAATGTTTCTAGATCGCTTCATTTCTCAATTTCCTCTTGTAAACATTTCATCTGTTCCGTTGTAAGGTCATCAGTTTCATTTTTTGCATAAATAGTTAAGAGTACAATTTCACCATTTAATAATTGGTTATAATATATAATTCTTAAGCCACCGCGTTTGCCTTTACCATTGCCTAACCAGCGAATTTTTCGTAGACCGCCAGATCTAGGTATAACTTTTCCAGTAGTAGGATACTGGCCCAAAAACTGTTGGAATGCATTAAACTCTTCGTCATTCATATACTTGGGTAATTCTTTAGCAAATCTTTCAGACTCAATAAATATAACGTTCATAATAAATATACTACATTGTGGTATAACGATCAAGTTAACAGTTTCTTTTTTAGACCAAGTTTGCAATATCAACAACCAGGTTAAAATTCTGAAAAACGCGACAAAAAACCGCCCCTTAGAGCTGCGCTAGCAGCGCAAGGGGCAGCTGAGCAAAGCGAGGCTGGGGTTGTTGTGCTCCTCTTACGTCAAGAAAGAACAACAAGTGCGTAGCACGCAGCTGTGGTTGTTTTGCAGCTAGATACTTGCATATACCCTCAAAATTGCGGCGTAAAAATGAACTTTTTGCGCCAAATATAAGTCTATATAAGGAGTGAAATTGTAAATAACGAGGAATATTGTGGTACCAAGTAAAAAACAAACGGCGACATCCATCTGTAACGCATTTGTAAAAGCGATTAAAGCAAATGTGACGCTTGAAGATAATCCAACAGCACGTTGGAAAAAAGCAGATGATTCTTCTTCGGCCGATCATAATGTATTAGAGGAATTGAATGCCGCCATTGATGAAATAGTTGAATATTTGGAAAGCCCAGCAGGTAAAATATTTTTAGAAACCAAAACAGATATCAATAGCCCTGGTAAAATTAAAAGTTTATTTGACGAGGCTGTAGCTGGGATCAATGCGTTAATTGAGGGTATACAAGGTGCTAAAAAGGCAAAAGAACAAATATACACACAGCTTATTGCTACAGTTGCAGCGCAGTACCCTGATGCTAGACTCAAAAAAAATGATGTAGAAGAAGCAGCATCAAAATCAAATGCCGCGCTAGTTGCAGAATTAAACACAAACCACATACCCAAAGAATGTGGTGGTGCTGGTAATTGCGGCCCGCTATCAATCCTTGGTGCGCTTAATATGGCAGGTATGGCTGTTAGTGATCCTGCGTTACAAGCAGTGATTAACAATTTCAAAAAAGAAGATCACGTAGCAGCAACAGAACTAAGAAAAGCATTGCTTGCATATATAAAAAAACCAGGTAATGTAGCTGCGCAAGAAAAAGCAGGTTTATATATGGTGCCAGCCGGTGCGCCTATTGATATGAACATTATGACTGGTGATGCAACGAATGGATATTTTTATAAGCCAACTGAATATGATGAAGACCTACTCAAACTAACACATTGGTTCTCTGATGCCGAAATGAATTTGGTTGCAAAAATGTTAAATATTAACATTGTTCTTGCGGTGAAAGGTGAAGATCCAAAAACAGGTGCTGGTAGAACTACTATACAACGTAAAGAAACCCAGGATGAGAATCCAGCCGGCACAATATATTTATATAATTACGAGGGTGCACATTACCAAGCTTATCCTGCTCGTACGCAAGCTACGATTGAACCACGCACAACAAAACCTTTATCTGATACAACAGAGCCAAACAGAGAACCTTCACCATTATCATCACCTATCCTTACTTCTCTGCAACAACAAACTCAAGAAGTTGCATTGCTGGTAAATGATTTGAAAAATAATGGAATGGATGATGAAAAGGGAAAAAAACTTGATACGGCCATTCTGTCTATGTTTGACAAAATAAAAGAAAAAGTAGTGGCTGTTACTGAATTAAAAAAAGATGTGCAGCCTATAATTGATTCGCTCGAGGAAGTGAAGATAGGGGCAGGGGAAGAGGAAGAGTTTAGGGACGTACTGAGGGGACACCGGCACGCACAAATTCTATTTGATAACATTAGTTTTGCAACACTAGCATTAGACAGTCCTATTCGAGTTGCATTACAAGCCTATATAAGGCTACCGTGTGATGTTAGGGTTGCGGTTTTGTCAAGGTTTGTCAATCAGTCCATAGAAAAAATCAACAATCATAGTGAATTTGCTCCGTTATTAAGCATATTATACGAGAATGCAGAACTTGCCGCCTCTCAATTTCCAGTTGATAAAAATAGATTTATAATGCAAGCAGCTTCGAATCTAAAATCGGTATATTCGCTTGATAAAGTTAGTGATGAAGAGCTTGGAATACCATATGTTGCAGGCCAGCATCCTGATATAAATCGTATAAATGCAGCACAAGCCAATCTTGATAACGCAATAAGAAATAGCGAGATAACAAAAGACGACCCATTATTTAATATCATACAAACCGCTATAACTTGTGCTCGCCAGGTAGTTGAAAAGTATAACGAGTTACACCCCGATGTTGCTATAAAAACAAAAGCCGTTGCACCAAAACCAGAAAAAAAATTTTCACCAGCACCAAAAAAGTTAAGCAATGCGGAACTTCTTGAAAAATTCCAACAATCTAAAAATCATGTAGTAGAGCTGTTAACTGTTTTGCTCGATGAAAAAAATCAAACACACGAAAATATTACCAAAACTCGCAATGAAGTTGAAGGCTTGGCATCACAGGATAAACAATATACGCCTGTATCTCAATTAATAAATCTTATGTTTATAAGTAGATGGGATCGTCGAATTAAGAGTTTTATTGAGATGGCAAGTAAAAAAATAGACGATCTTACCCTCCCAAAAGATGATCCTATCATGATCGCATTGCGATCTGCATTACAAGCTGCGCTAGACGCGGTCCACGATGATGAAAAACGTCATCCCCTTCACATTATACCACCAGCACCATCACTAGGCTCCTCATCATCCTTAAGCCCTCTTGTAACCGATGAATATAAAAACCCTGGATTTTTATACTTACAGCCAATCTTAGATAAAACAATAACTCCTGCCAACAATGAAAAGCAAGCTAGCAAAAAAATATACGAATGCGCGCTTATGCTCCAAGAATTGCTAGATGAGAATCCTAAAATGAAAAGCGACAGAATTGAAGAGCTGCGCGGCTTGTGTTTAAGATTTTCTATGGGTGATGTAAGTGTTAGATATTTTAAGGAAATTTTTGATGAATTATCAGAAGAAGATTTTAGAGATCCGGATGAACCATGGGAATTGTTAGAATCTTTGCAATCAAGAAAGGCTACAATTTTCAATTATGTCGACATTATCGCTAAAAATAGATTTGCGCCAAGCTTGCAAGTCCTAGAGCAGGCATTTGTTCTACCAAAAGAGATGAACAATAAATCAGATTTAGAAAAATCTGAAGAACTGCTGTATAATTTTGTTGCAGCTTTGTCGAGTATTCAAAAAAGTATCGAGTTAGAAAACCCTGCGTTTGCTATCTGGTTCCAAGAAATCTGTAAGCGGTTAGAACAATTTATGTCAAAAGATAAGCATGCTTCTAGCATTGAAGAAATTAAACAATTGATTGAGTCAGCAATAGACCCAGACCCTCTACTACTAGATCTAAAAACCATTTTAGACTATAATATAATTCACATTACCGAAGCTCTGACTTATATCCAAGACAGTAGAGATAACGCTCTTACTTTACAATCTAACGATCCTAAAACAACTAATGTTGTTTTTGGAATATTCCTTAATAAACACTACGGTGAGTTTGGCCCTAGCAAAGAATTTCGTACTATAAAAGATTCTAGCGGTCCTATTACACTCCATAATAAAACCAAAGGTGATAACTACGAGCCAAAACCGTTGGTAACCTTCACCCCTAGCATCAAGCCAGCTGCGCCTGGAGTTGTGCCATTTGCTGATTGTAACTTTAGCGATATCTACGAGGGTGCGAAAGCAGCTTTTATAGTCATGAATAAGTTTAAAGCAGAAAACCCTAGTGCAGAATGCAGCGTGGATAATCCTAAATTAATTTCAGACGCAGATTACAAAAATTTCTTGCAAGCTTTATATGATGCTACTAAATCGGCCGACGGTAAGTATATGATGAATGAAGTTAAAATAAATTTTACCGAGACAAGTATTCGGCAAAATTTTATAGAGATTTTATCTGGTAGGGTGGATATTGGTTTATCTAGCAATGTCGTAGCAGCCTTAAAAGATAATTTCGGACAGCCTAAAACGTTTGAATATACGGGCGCTATGATGGCACGTCCGCCAAGAGCCACGAAAAAAGTCCCACTCAAAACCCAAGGCCTCTTTATTGATGCTGACTACCAACCTAAACCTGCGGCTACTGTTACTGCTCCAATTATTCCTAGTGTATCCACTCGACCTGGTAGCAGCACGTCCTCCCTCTAGCCCCTAAGCCCAATTCATTATACAATTGCCCATACTTTACTACTTTTACCACCATAATTACCGGAGACCGTGCAGTGAACAACGTGCTACCCGCCAGCAATACTGGCATGCGCCGCATTAAGACTATTCATTTTGTTGGTATTGGCGGGGTAGGAATGAGCGGGATTGCCGAAGTGTTGGTTAACCTGGGCTATCAAGTTACTGGCTCTGATATAGCCAAAAACTCTTCTACCGAGCGACTGACTAAATTAGGGGTTAACGTAGCGTATTCGCATATTGCCGAGAACGTCGCGGATTGCGACGTAGTGGTAGTCTCGAGCGCGGTATCCAACCATAACATAGAATTAGAAATCGCGCGTAAACGTCGCATCCCAATTGTGCCGCGTGCCGAAATGTTGGCGGAACTAATGCGCTTTAAGCAGGGGATTGCGGTGGCTGGTACGCATGGTAAAACTACCACTACTAGTTTAATTGCCACTTTGTTTGCGGCAGCGGGTTTAGATCCGACTTTTGTAGTTGGTGGGCAGATTAATAGCTTTGGTTTTAACGCTAAACTTGGTCAAGGCAGTTATTTTATTGCCGAAGCTGATGAAAGCGATGCCTCGTTTTTACATTTAAGTCCCATGATCAGCGTGGTAACCAATATTGATCGCGATCATATGGAAACTTACGCAGATGATTTTAGCAAATTAAGCGATACGTTTTTAGAATTTATTCACCGGCTGCCATTTTACGGCCTAGTGGTGTTGTGTATCGATGATCCAGTAATTCGTAGCTTGTTACCACAAATTATTCGGCCGTATATTACTTACGGCTTCTCGCCTGATGCCGACGTAAAAGCGTTAGATTGGCAGACTGTAGGCCAGCAGACGATGTTTACGCTGGTAACACCAGGTAACCAGCAGCCATTGGCAATGCGCGTAAATTTATCCGGTAAACACAATGTCTTAAACGCCCTGGCAGCGATCGCGGTCTCGCTAGACGCAGATATACCTATGGCTTGTATTAAAGACGGTCTCGAGCACTTCAAAGGCGTAGGACGACGTTTTCAGGTATTAGGTGAATTTAATTTCGAGGGTAAAAATATAACTTTAGTTGACGACTATGGTCATCATCCCCGCGAAGTAAAAGCAGTGATCGACGCGGTGCGTGGTAGTTGGCCGGGGCGCCGTCTAGTCATGATCTATCAACCACATCGCTATACACGTACTAAAGCTTTATTTGAAGATTTCGCGGCTACTTTATCAGAAGTAGATGTGTTAATTATGTTGGAAATATATTCTGCTGGTGAGCAAAGTATTCCGGGCGTAGATAGTCGTACCTTGTGTGGCAGTATTCGTAAACGTGGCGTAGTTGATCCAATATTTGTCGAAGATCCACAACTGCTGTTTCATACTTTACAAGGCATAATTAAACATGGCGATATCGTGTTAACGCAAGGTGCTGGAACCATAGGTAAAATTGCTAAACAAATAGCAGCTAATTTTCAGGAAAGCGTCAGTGTATAGTAAAAGATTACGGTTAATTATCGTGGCTGCTGGTTTATTGCTTAGCGGAACTAAAATTATAGCCGTGGAACAAGATTATAAGACTAAAGTCACCAACATGATTACCACTAATTTGCCTGGTGCTACGGTCGGTGTAATCTTGCAAGACGCGCGCTCTGGGAAAATATTATATGATTACCATGGCGATAAGCATTTTTTACCTGCTAGCACTACCAAATTATTCACTGCCGCGGCGGCGTTACAAGAGTTAGGGCCGCTATATAAATATGAGACTAGTTTATATTATGCGCGTCCAGCCATTGATCATGCTGAGCGTAGTAGTGAGGTAGCGCTTAAATTTACTGGTGATCCTAGTTTTAAACTGGTGAATTTGCAAAGTTTATTGAAAAAATTACGCCAAACAAAAATTAAAGAAATTACCGGTGATTTATTAGTAGATGATAGTATTTTCGATGGTCCGTTATTGGGCCATGGTTGGACTTGGGATTCTGCGGCTTGGCATTATGCGGCACCAGTGTCCGCGATAATTATTGATCGCAATCAATTAGGCGTGACCTTATTTCCGAGCAAAGAAATTGGTGGCCAGGTAATAGCCAAACTAGATAGTAACTCGCCAGGAGCTAGTACACGTAAGCTGGAGGCTAAATTAATCGGTGTTACTTATCAAGATAGCGAAACTAAATGTCAAATTCATGCTGAAGTTGATGATCAAAATAATGTCACAATGAATGGCTGTTGGCCAATAGGCAATGAACCACAACACTTAAAGTTGGCGATTAAAAATCCAAGACTACAAGCTAAAATTTTAATATTAGAAGCCTTAAAATTAAACAATATTAAATTGCGTGGTAAAATTAAATTTGCGAAAGTACCGGCTAGTTTAATTAAATTAGCACATCATGAATCAGAGCCATTATATTTGTTATTAAACGCAATCTTAGGCGATTCGAATAATTTATATGCTGAAAGTTTGGCCAAAACTATGGGGGCAAAATTATTCGGTACTGGATCATTTAAAACTGGCTCGTTGGCAGTGCAACAAATTCTGACCAAATCTACTGGCATAGATTTCGCGCAAGCCAGGTTACATGATGGTTCTGGTGCGTCGCGCTACAATTTATTAACTCCAGTACAATTATCCAGATTACTGTATACCATGTTGCATGAAGCAAGCATTAGTAAATATTTTCGTGATGCCATGGCAATATCGGGGGTAAACGGTACGCTGCAACAACGTTTTGCTTCGTTTGATACTAAAGCCAGTATTCAGGCCAAAACCGGTACTTTAGCCGGGGTCTCGGCTTTATCTGGCTATTTAACTACGCGTAGCCAGCGCGAATTAATTATCACAATTATGATCAATCATGCAGCCGCAGATGGTGCCGCGTTAAAGCGGTTTGAGAATGAGTTGTGTTATTTTTTGGTGAATCAAGTTTGATGTGTTACAGCTATTAGGAAATTGTCATGTTGAAAAATAAAGTTAGTGGTCCTAAAGAGGAGCAAGCCATAAGTACCGTAGATACACCTAAAAAATCACCTTTGGAAATTGTAGAGAATATCGTCGGAGCAGTAAATATTATCAAATGCTGCGCAGAAAACTACAAGCAGCAGGCGGAACTTGCAAAGACCATGCAGCAAGTAGGATCATTTGCGCAGCAAACCAAACAATGTCAGCTTCGCGCTGACCATTATATGGAAGCAGCAATAAAGCTTGCACAAAATACTTTGGAGGCGGTAAAAACCGATAATTTAGCATACGGAATTATGGTGATGAACCAAGCGCGACAGGTTGTAGAGCTTGCGGCAGAAGTTGCGAGTATAGCAGAAGAAACTGACAAGATAGCCAGAAATGCTGAAACTACAGCAGAAGCAACACAATTAAAAGTGGATAAACTGCCAATACCCCAAGAGCAAACAGAAGAACTTGAAAAATTCCCTTCTGCGACGAAATGTACAAATACTATGTCATAATGGCACTGCTTGCGCCCCTTTTACCCTAGCGCTAGCTAGGATAAAAGGGGGTCGCGTTATGTGCTAGCAATTCGCCCTCTAATCCCGCATAATAACGCAATAGTTGTTTTCTTTATAATAGAATCAAGCCATGCACTTAAATACTGAGCTGCAGTCTCAAATAACTGGCGTGTTGCGCTTTAATGAAAAATTAGCCAGTTACACATCTTGGCATATAGGTGGTCCGGCTAAGCAGTACTATCGTCCAGCAAATAACCAAGATTTAAGTTTATTCCTGCAGACCCTCGATCCAGCCGAGCCTTTATTTTGGCTAGGGCTTGGCAGCAATGTACTCATTCGCGATGCTGGCTTTGCTGGGACAGTGATACATACTTACAAGATGCCGCAAGATATCAACATAATCGCGCGAGATAGCGACAATAGCCTGCTAGTTCGCGTTGCAGCTGGTGTGCCATGTGCCAAAATTGCGCGTTTCGCGGCCAAACACGGCGTAATCGGTGCAGAATTTTTTGCTGGCATTCCCGGCACCATGGGCGGAGCCTTGGCCATGAATGCTGGTGCTTGGGGTAGCGACACCTGGCAGCATGTAGTCGAACTAGAGGTAATTAACCGCCGCGGGCAAATAATTACTCGTCAACCTAGTGAATACAAAATTAGCTACCGTACTATAATTACCCCAGCTGAAGAATGGTTTGTGTCTGCTACCTTAAAATTTTTACCTGGTGATACGGAGTTGGCAAATTTACGTATTAAAGAATTATTACAGTTACGCAATGCCACGCAACCAATAGGTTTGTTAAGTTGTGGATCAGTATTTCGCAATCCAGAGGGTAAATATGCAGCGGAAATTATTGAAGCCACTAAACTTAAGGGAAGAAGGATTGGTGGCGCAGAGGTTTCCATGAAGCACGCTAACTTTATAATTAACGTAGATAACGCTAGTGCGCAAGACGTGGAAAATTTGATCCAGGAAATTCAAGGACGGGTGTTGCAGGATCACGGGGTAGTATTGCATCCCGAGGTAAAATTTATTGGGTAGGGGTGAATATATGTTCGGAAAAGTTGCAGTGTTAATGGGCGGAGATTCCGCCGAGCGTGAAGTATCATTACAAACAGGACAAGCGGTTTTTGAAGCCTTGCAACGCAAAGGCGTACAGGCGGAAATGATCGATACTAAGTATGAATATATTTCGAAACTGCAAGACGGCAATTTTTCGCGTGCTTTTATTGCGCTGCATGGGCGTGGTGGTGAAGATGGCACTTTGCAAGGCCTATTAGATATTCTCAAAATTCCTTATACCGGTAGTGGCGTATTGGGGTCGGCTTTAAGCATGGACAAAATCCGTAGCAAGCGTATTTGGCAAAGTTTAGGTTTAGCCACACCGCCATTTTCAGTGTGGGAGCCTGGCTCAGCTGCTGATGATTATATAAAAATTTTCGGTTTGCCGTTATGCATCAAACCAGTATTTGAAGGATCTAGTATCGGAGTTTCGAGGGTAAGTTCTGCCAGTAATTTTGAGCAAGCTTGCAATCTGGCGGCACAATATGGTGCAGTGATGATTGAGCCATGGATTATGGGTGACGAATATACGGTTGGTATATTAGGCGAACAAGCCTTGCCATCGATCCAAATTACCGCCAAAGAAACTTTTTATGATTACAATGCTAAGTACTTAGCCGAAGATACGCAGTACGTTTGTCCTAGCCACCTAGGTGCCCGCGAAGAAGAAAATTTGCAGCGTTTAGCCAAAGATGCTTTTAATGCGGTTGGTGCTATTGGTTGGGGGCGGGTAGATTTTATTCGTGACTTAAATGGCGATTATTGGATCTTAGAAGTTAATACTTCACCAGGTATGACCTCGCATAGTCTAGTGCCAATGGCGGCTAAAGTTGCAGGTTTAACATTTGATGAATTAGTATTAGAAATTTTATCTTTGACCATGGGCTTAACCAGCAAACTTGACTACGTGAAGGGAGCTAATGCGTAAATTTAGTGTTTATAAAAACACCGCGTTGTTTACTTTGCTAGGAATTTTGGTCGCTTTTGCTATTTTTGGCACCAAAAAGTTGAAACAAGTTGGTTTTGTACCTATAGAAGTAGTAACGTTATCTAATAAGTTGCAATATGCTGATCCAGTTTTGATTAAAGAAGCAGTACGCAAACATTTAGCTGCTGGTTTTTTTGGTTTAAAGGTAAATGCGATACGCGAAGATTTGAAGACTGTACCATGGATTGCGAATGCAACGGTGCAGCGCTTATGGCCTAACACCGTACGGTTGAAGATCTTGGAACGACAACCGTTGGCAGTTTGGCGTAGCTTGGGAGTGGTGGATACGGAGGGTAAATTATTTTTTCCCGCTAGCTTGGCAGCTCTAGAGGATTTACCAGAATTTGATGGTAGCGAAGAGCAAATTGATGCCATGGTGGATATATATTTATTGATATTAGCGAAGCTAAAGCCAATAGGCCTGGCGGTAAAGCGTTTAGAAATTATGCCAGATCAAGGTTGGCGTGCGATGTTAGATAACGGTGTTACCATAGTGTTGGGACAGAATGAATTAGAAGAGCGTTTAGCGCGTTTTGTATTAGCGTACGGTAAGATTTCAGACCAGAAAATTAAGGTGATTGATCTGCGTTATACAAACGGCCTAGCGGTAGGTTAGTGGGGGAATGGTTGAAAAAAATAGAAAATAACTTAATAGTTGGCCTTGATATTGGGACCTCTAAAATTGTAGCCATAGTTGCAGATGTCTTGCCAGACGGACGCATGGATATTATTGGTATCGGTTCGCATCCATCACGTGGCATGAAGAAAGGTATAGTAGTAAATATTGATGCTACAGTGCAATCGGTACAGCGTGCGATTGAAGAAGCAGAGTTAATGGCCGGTTGCGAGATTCATTCAGTGTATACTGGTATTGCCGGTAGCCATATTCATAGCTTTAACTCGCATGGTTTTGTGGCGGTAAAAAATGGTGAAGTAAGCAAAGAAGACGTCGCGCGCGCAATAGAAGCAGCTAAAGCCGTATCGATACCGTCGGAACAAAAAATTCTGCATGTTTTACCTCAAGAATATACTGTAGACCATCAAGAGGGCATTTATGATCCAGTTGGTATGGCTGGCATGCGACTTGAAGGCAAGGTACATATTGTTACTGGGGCGGTGAGCGCCGCACAGAATATAGTTAATTGCATTCGTCGTTGTGGTCTAGAAGTAGACGATATGATTCTTGAGCAATTAGCTTCTAGTTATGCGGTATTGACCGAAGATGAAAAACAATTAGGGGTGTGCATGATCGATATTGGTGGTGGTACTACTGATATTGCAGTGTATATAGATGGCGCAATTCGGCATACTTCGGTAATTCCGGTGGCTGGTGATCAATTAACTAATGATCTAGCGGTGGCGTTTCGGACGCCGCATCAAAGTGCCGAAGCGATTAAAATTAAACATGGTTGCGCTGCGCGCCAATTGGCAGATAAAAATCACGTCATAAAATTACCTAGTGTGGGACAAAATAAAGAACAACACATAACTCAAGTTGATTTAGCTGAAATAATAGAACCGCGCTACGAAGAACTATTTGCGTTAGTGCTGGATGAGCTGCAACGCTTTGGTTTTGACGGCTTATTAGGCGCAGGGGTTGTGTTAACTGGCGGCAGTGCTAAAATGACTGGGGTCTTAGAACTAGCAGAGTATATATTTCAATCGCACGTACGCCTGGGTATACCGAGACATGTTTATGGCATGCCAGATGTGATTAGTAATCCTATTTTTGCGACTGGAATTGGTCTATTATTGTATGGACAACAAATGCAGGGTGGAATTCAGAGTAAATCTAATTCTAACGCAAATAACACGTATCAAAATTTAAATAATATGTTTGGTCGAGTTAAAAATTGGTTTCAGGGAAATTTTTGATGATAGGGTTTATAAGGGGAAAAATATGTTTGAATTGATTGATAACTTTCCAGAAAATGCGGTCATCAAAGTTATCGGTGTGGGCGGCGGCGGCGGTAATGCGGTTGAGTACATGGTACAGTCCAACATCGAAGGCGTAGAATTTATAAAAGCCAATACCGATGCTCAGGCCTTAAAGAATTCATCAGTGCGGACAATTTTACAATTAGGCACCGGCATTACTAAAGGCCTAGGTGCTGGCGCTAACCCAGAAATTGGTAGACAAAGTGCCATAGAAGATCGCGAGCGCATTCATGATGCGTTAGAGGGCGCAGATATGATTTTTATCACCGCCGGTATGGGGGGGGGTACTGGTACCGGGGCGGCTCCAATTATTGCCGAAGTTGCTAAAGAATTAGGTATCTTAACGGTGGCGGTAGTTACCAAACCGTTTCCATTTGAAGGGCGTAAACGCCAAGCAATAGCCGAAAAGGGTATCGAAAGCTTGAGTGCAGCTGTAGATTCTTTAATTACTATTCCGAATGAAAAATTGTTGCGCGTATTAGGCAAAGATGTATCACTACTGGATGCGTTTAAAGCTGCAAATAATGTATTGTTAGGTGCAGTGCAAGGTATCGCTGAATTAATCACGCGTCCAGGTTTAATTAACGTTGACTTTGCTGACGTACGTACGGTTATGTCGCAAATGGGCGTATCAATGATGGGTACTGGCAGAGCACGCGGCGAGAATCGCGCGCGCGCAGCAGCTGAAGCAGCGATCTCCAGCCCACTATTAGATGATATTAATTTATCTGGTGCCAAGGGCGTATTGGTAAACATTACTGCTGGTATGAATATGTCAATTGCTGAATTCGAAGAAGTTGGCGATGCCATTAAGAGCTTTACCTCTGAGGATGCAACGGTAATTGTTGGTACAGTAATTGATCCAGAAATGACGGATGAATTGCGCGTGACATTAGTTGCTACTGGCTTAGGCAAGTCTGTGGCTGGTGGATCAAGCACTAGAAGACTCAACGAAATGCACACTAGCAAAGTGGAAAAACGCAGTGAAATTCGTGAAAGCTTAAATTCAAGATTTGACAGAAATGTGTTAGTTCGCAATCAAAGTAATAATAAACTTGAAAATTCCGACGTAACTGAGCAAAATATGGACTACTTAGACATACCGGCGTTTTTGCGACGACAATCGGATTAGAATATTAATGAAAGATAAGCAGTACATTAAGCAGCGCACCCTCAGACATGATATTCGGGCTATGGGTGTGGGCTTGCACACAGGGGAAAAGATATACTTAACCCTCAAACCAGCGCCGGTAGATTCTGGTATTATTTTTAAACGGGTTGATCTTGACCCCGTAGTTTCTTTGCTAGCTAGAACTGAAAATGTGGGCGATACTCGCTTGTCTACATCTTTGGGCTATGGCAAAGAACAAGTTTCTACAGTTGAGCACTTATTATCTGCTATGGCTGGTCTAGGCATAGATAATGCGATAGTTGAGGTAACCGCGCCCGAGGTGCCAATTATGGACGGTAGTGCTAGTCCATTTGTATTTTTATTGCAGTCAGCAGGCATTAAAGAACAAGAAGCGCCGAAGAAGTTTATCCGGATTAAGAAATACGTAAAAGTCGTCGATGGTGATAAATGGGCAGTTCTAGAACCATTTGAAGGCTTTAAGGTATCACTGGAGTTAGACTTTCAGCATCCAGTATTAAAGAATTCAAGCCAGATGGCTACTTTAGATTTTTCTAGTACTTCGTACGTAAAAGAAGTCTCGCGGGCTAGAACTTTTGGCTTTATGGCAGATTTTGAGTGGCTACGGGCTAATAATTTAGCTCTAGGCGGTAGCTTAGATAATGCTGTAGTCTTGGATGAGAGCAAAGTTATTAATGAAGATGGCTTGCGTTATAAAGACGAGTTTGTGAAGCACAAGATTTTAGATGCGGTCGGCGATCTATCTTTGTTAGGCAGAAGTCTAATTGGTGCATTTTCCGGCTTTAAATCTGGGCATGCATTAAACAATACGTTACTACGTGCGTTATTGGCTGATACTGACGCATGGGAAGAGGTTACGTTTGAACAGGGCGATGCGCCTATTGCGTATCAGCATCCGTTGATGGCCGTTGGTGCTTAACTAATTTCTGCAGGGCGGCGGCTAACTTGTTACAAGCTATGTTATCAGCAGATTGTTTTATAGCTAAAGCACTAGCAGCTGAGATATGCCGTGATGTTCTGGGGCGGCGGAGATCATTTTTATCTAGCAGTGGCAGATAATCTACTCTAATCTCGATGGACTTTAGGCCGCTCCAGCGTGGATCGCTACGAAGTGAGCTAATTAAATCTAGTGAAGAAAATCTCAATTTGTGGTTCCATGCTGGGCTAGTGGTTGCTAGAATGAGTATGCCATCGCGCAGGTTTGCTACTTGGCAATGTTCGGAGAGGCTAGGGTCGAGTTTACTAGTCACGATTTGGTTAATTTGCTCCAGTTGCTCGATTTTGGTGACAAAGCTTCGTAGCTCTGCAGTCTGGTGTAGCAAATTGGTAAATGATTGATGAGTTTTGTATTGCATATTAAAGATTAGGATAGCATAAAAATGATTAGCAGTCTGGTGCGCAAAGTATTTGGTAGCCGCAATGAGCGGTTATTAAAACAGTATAGTAAGATCGTCACAAGTATTAATGATCTAGAAACAAAATTTATAAGCTTTAGTGATGAACAGCTAAAACAGCATCATATTAGTTTAAGACAGCGCTATATTGATGGTACAAAACTGGATGAATTATTACCAGAATCATTTGCGTTAGTGCGCGAAGCAGCGAAGCGCAAGCTAGGTCTTAGACCATTTGATGTGCAGCTAATCGGCGGTATCACTCTATTTAATGGTCAGATAGCAGAAATGCGCACTGGTGAAGGCAAAACTTTAGTTGCTACTTTACCAGCTTGTTTAAATAGTTTGTGTGGTTATGGTGTGCATATTATTACCGTAAACGATTACCTAGCGCGCCGCGATGCAACCTGGATGACACCGATATATTCTGCCTTAGGCTTAACGGTGGGTGTAGTGGTACATGGCATGGGCCTAGCGGAAAAACAGGCAGCTTACGCTTGTGACATAGTTTATGGTACCAATAACGAATTTGGTTTTGATTATCTGCGCGATAACATGGCATTTTCTGCCAAAGAAAGAATGCAGGGTAGATTATCTTATGCCATAGTCGACGAAGTAGATTCGATTTTAATTGATGAAGCACGTACACCGTTAATTATTTCTGGTGCCGATCAAGATAGCTCTGCACTGTACATGAAAATTAACAAAATGATCCCGCAATTGACTTTGCAGCAGGAAAAAGATGGTCCCGGTGATTATGCGTTGGATGAAAAAAGTAAACAAGCGTTTTTAACTGAAGACGGGCATCAAAAAGTAGAAGAATTATTAGCCAAAAGTGGTTTGTTACAGGCGAATGCCAGCTTGTATGATGGGCAAAATATTAGTTTAGTGCATCATGTGTATGCGGCATTACGTGCGCATAGCTTATACAAGCGCGATGTTGAATATATAGTTACCAATAACGAAGTGGTAATTGTCGATGAGCACACCGGTCGCACCATGCCTGGGCGTCGTTGGTCCGAGGGTTTACATCAAGCGGTTGAAGCTAAAGAAGGCGTGCCTATTCAGAGTGAAAATCAAACTCTAGCCTCGATCACTTTCCAAAATTATTTTCGCTTATACGATAAATTAGCCGGCATGACTGGTACAGCAGATACTGAAGCATTTGAATTTCAGCAAATTTATGGTTTGGAAGTAGTGGTTATTCCTACTAATCGGGTTAATCAGCGTCAAGATTTGCCGGACTTAATTTATTTAAATCAAGAAGATAAATTTGCCGCAATTATCGAAGATATTCAAGATTGTGTGCAACGTAAACAGCCAGTATTAGTTGGTACTATTTCGATTGAAACTTCAGAGTTTCTATCTGGTTTGTTAGAAAAGAAAAAAATCACGCATCAAGTATTAAATGCTAAATTTCATGAACAAGAAGCAGAGATTATTGCTGAGGCTGGACGTCCTGGCAAAGTGACTATCGCCACTAATATGGCGGGTCGTGGTACTGATATAGTGTTGGGCGGTAACTTAGAAGCAGAAATTGCTAAGCAAAAAGCGTTATTAGCAGAAGGTCAAAGCTTAGATGTAGATAAATTAAAATCTGAGTGGCAACAGCGGCATGCTGCAGTATTAGAAGCTGGTGGTTTGCATATTATCGGTACCGAGCGGCATGAATCACGACGGATTGATAATCAGTTACGCGGTCGTTCTGGCAGGCAAGGTGATCCTGGCAGCACCCGTTTTTACTTGTCGATTCGTGATAATCTAATGCGCATATTTATTTCTGATAATTTGTCGTCTTTTCTGAGTAAATTAGGTATGGAAAAAGGCGAAGCTATTACTGCTGGTATTGTTACGCGGGCGGTAGAAAATGCCCAACGCAAAGTTGAAGGGCATAATTTTGATATTCGTAAGCAATTATTAGAATTTGATAACGTGGCTAATGATCAACGCAAGGTGATCTATCAGCAGCGCAATGAGCTGATGGAAACTGAAGACGTTTCTGTCACAATTCAGCAAATGCAGCAAGATGTAATAACTTCAGTCGTGCAAGGATTCATTCCGCCGCAAAGTATCGAAGAGCAGTGGCAAGTTGCGGATTTAGAGCAATGCTTAGAGCAAGAATTCGGTCAGAAATTACCAATACAACAGTGGTTAAGTAATGATAAAAGCTTGCATGCGGTAAGTTTACAGCAACGTATCGTAGAGATTTTTTTACAGCTACATAAAACTAAAGAACAGCAAGTTGGTGCAACTAATATGCGGCATTTAGAAAAAGTAATTATGCTCAACGTATTAGATAGCAATTGGAAAGAGCATTTAGCTACTATGGATTATGTGCGGCAAAGTATTCATTTGCGTGGTTACGCACAAAAAGATCCGAAGCAAGAATATAAACGTGAAGCGTTTGAGCTGTTTACTGGGATGTTAGAGGCTATTAAGCGTGAAGTGGTAGGATTGTTAGCGAAGATTCATGTGCAATCTGAAACAGACGTTAGCGCAGTAGATGAAGGTATGCGTAAAGAATCTACTAAGTTACAGTTTCATCATGATCAAGCGGAAACAATTATTACTAATCAAACTGCCGAGCAAGAGCAGGCTAGTGAAATTCACGAACACCCATATGTGCGCGAACAGCCAAAAGTTGGACGGAATGATCCATGTCCATGTGGCTCGGGCCGTAAATATAAGCAGTGTCATGGAAAAATAAGTCATATAGGGAGTTAGTATTGCCGTGGGGAAAAAATGGCAAGAGTATTATTCTCAGTTACAGAAAGCGATGGCCTTAGGGCATTGCTCTAAAACTGAAACAATAGAGTATGGCGATTTGATTTATCAATCGCCGGAAATTTTACAAACTCGCTGGTTAGTGATGGATTTTAACGGTGAATATAACGTCTTTTTTGATAAAACTATTCGCGAAGGGAAATTTGAGAGAAATTTTGGCGCGACTTTTACCTGGCGTGAGAAAGCCCTAGAATTCGCGCTAGAAATGTTTTTAGTGAGTAGTGGCAACTTGCAGCGTAAGAATCGTTATAGCTGGATAACCGAGGGACATTATGGGTAAGAAACTTGTTGGGATAATATTAGTTGTGGGGCTTGCTGTTGCGGGGCTGGTAATTTGGCCTAAATTCAAAACTAGTTCTGGCGCTAGTAACAGTAGCAGTGCTGAACAAGCTGCTGATAACTCTGCTACTGCTGATGAGCAACCTAAACTGCCAACTGGCACTCCCACCCAAGAGTTAATTAAGACTTTAACCGCTAATATCGCTAAAAGCCCTAACGATCTAGAGTCTTTTTATTTACGGGCACTGGCGTATCAGAAAGAGCAGCAGTATGGGGCAGCAATTCTTGACTATAACGAAGTGTTGCGCATTAGCCCGAAAAATGCCAATGCCTTATTTAATCGTGCATTGATGAATGTTAAAAAGTTAAATTTTGATGCAGCGATTGCAGATTTCGATGCAGTGCAATCTCTAAAGCCAGATGATCCCAAGATCTTTAATAGTCGTGGTTTAGTGTATGTAGAACAAGGCAGCCTTATGTCTGCGCTCAGAGATTATGCTCAGGCGATAAAACTAAACCCTAAATACGGTAAAGCTTATTTTAATCGTGGCACTTTATATGAGCGACAAAAAAAGCTCAAAGAAGCCAAAGCAGATTATGATAAAGCTATAGAGTTTAATCAAGCTGATGACGAAGATACTGATGTTGCTGAAGCAAACGAGCGGCTGACCGAAGCGTATTACCGGCGGGCAATTATGAGTTTAAATTTGGGTGATGCCAGATCAGCTTTAGACGATGCCAATTATGTGATTGAGCATTCGCCGAAAAATGCGAAAGCATTTAAGTTGCGCGCAGCGATTAACTCGCAATTAGGTAATACCGCGGCAGCAGCCAGTGACGATTCTACGGCGACAACTTTAAGTATGGAAAATATGCTTAAATAATGAGCGATAATGGTTAGGCTACTAGAAAAATCAAAAATATTAATGCAGCGTGCGCAAGCGGTAATTCCCGGGGGAGTAAACTCTCCCGTTAGAGCTTTTAAAGCCGTTGGTGGCCAGCCGGTATTTTTTAAACGTGGTTCAGGAGCATATTTATTTGACGAAGATGATCAGCAATATATAGATTACGTTGGTTCTTGGGGGCCGTTAATTCTTGGTCATGCCCATCCTGCGGTAGTAACAGCGGTACAACATGCTGTGCAACATGGCCTAACTTTTGGCACCTCGACTGCGATAGAAGTAGAACTTGCGGAACTAATTACTCAATTAATGCCCTCGATCGAACAAGTGCGTATGACTAGTTCTGGTACTGAAGCGACCATGAGTGCCATCAGGCTGGCGCGTGGTTTTACCGGCAAAAACAAAATTTTAAAATTTGATAATTGTTATCACGGGCATAGTGACTCGTTGTTAGTAAAAGCTGGTTCGGGAATTTTAACTTTGGGGATTGCTGGTTGTGCTGGAATAACTAGCGCTACTGCACAACAAACGTTAGTTGCACCGTATAATGATCTAGTTGCTACCCAGGAAATATTTGCTGCGCATGGTGCAGATATTGCGGCGATTATAGTCGAGCCGATTGCCGCAAACATGAATTTGATTTTGCCACAAGCTGGATTTTTGGCTGGATTACGGGCGCTGTGTGATCAATACAACAGCTTATTAATTTTTGATGAAGTAATCACTGGCTTTAGAGTAAGCTTAGGCGGTGCGCAAGAATTATATAAAATTACCCCGGATATTACCTGTTTAGGCAAAATTATCGGTGGCGGTATGCCAGTTGGTGCGTTTGGTGGGCGTAAAGAAATTTTTGTGCATCTAGCGCCACTAGGAGCCGTGTATCAAGCTGGTACTTTATCAGGTAATCCAATAGCTATGACGGCTGGCTTGACGACCTTAAAAGAATTACAAAAACCTGGCGTATATCCGCAATTAGCACAAGCTTGTGCACAAATAGTGCAAGGCTTTGCGCATAGCGCAGAAAAATACGGCATTAAATTACAAGTTAATTACGTCGGCAGCGTGTTTGGCTTTAGTTTTGTCGATGATGTAGCACAAAAATTATTTTATAAATTTTTTAATTTAATGTTAGACAACGGAGTGTATTTGGCACCATCGGCGTTTGAAGCTGGGTTTGTTTCTTTAGCGCATGATCAGGGTGTAATTGAGAAAACTAAGGCGATAATAGATAGTTGTTTTGCGCGGCTTTAATTTTAGATAGTCTATAATATAGCAATGCGTACATTTGCCGAATGGGTTATAGAAGACATTAGTAAATGGTTACTAGTAGAATCACCGCCAAAGCGGGCGTATCTTAGTGACTATGCTAGCGTTTGCAAAGAGCTTTTACCCTGTGACATATTGCTAATCGAAGGCCGTAGTCGTGCTAGTCTGATCATTAAGCACGTGACCCAAAGTCCCTGGTCGCATGCCGCGTTGTATATTGGCACACTAGATAACATAAAAGATACAGAATATCGCAATAGAGTTGCGCGGCTAGGAAATTTGCCGGCAGATACGCAATTATTAATCGAGAGCGAAATAGGACTAGGTACCGTAGTTTCACCGCTAGCAAAATATCAACTAGATCATGTCAGAATTTTACGCCCGCGTGGCTTGAATAAAATTGCTGCACAAAAAATTATATATTTTGCTATCGATCGCCTTGGGCGCAAGTATGATATCCAGCATTTATTAGATCTAGCGCGGTTTCTATTCCCTTGGGGGCTATTTCCGCGCAGGTGGCGTTCTTCTTTGTTTCAACATAATGCGCTACAGCCGACTAGAGATATTTGCTCGTCGATGATTGCCAGTGCCTTTCAATCGGTTAATTATCCAATTTTACCGATAATCCGTAAGAACGAGAAAGCAGAGTTAGAATTGATTGAGCGTAACTATAATTTATATACGCCCAGCGACTTTGATTATTCACCATTTTTTGATATCGTTAAGTACCCGATTGTGCCGTTAGATGCACAGGGTGAATATAAAAATTTAAATTGGAATTTTAGCATAAATAGCGATGATGCTGGTGATTTAGATCAGCCTGTAGAGTAGTAAGTACATAAGATTAATCTACCATTTGCGTCGGCGTTTCAGCCCAGGTTTCTATATAATTACTCACCCAAAACTTCCAATCTTTTTGTACTTGGGTTAATTGCACGCCATATGTTTTGGCAAATGCGTCGGCAAAGTCGGGGTTGCTACTCAGAGAATTTAATAAATATACCAGCTTAGACATACCATATTTATCGACGATATAATGAATAAAACTAAACGATTGTTCGTAAGCTAATAACACTTCGGACTTACTACTAGACAAATATGCGTTATCGACATGGTCCCAAGCTAAGAGATTATTAGTATTGTATGCCATGGCTAACACGCTAATTAATGGCTTAACACCGTGTTTATATTCTTCATATTTAGCGATTCCTTCGTTGAACCAGCGTGGACAGTTGTTATCGGTAAGATCGGCAATTACGGCATGCGTGTATTCATGCACGATAGTACTGTCGACTTGTTTAAAATTCGGGCGGTTTTTATATAAGATGATGCGTAGTTTGCCATCATACGCTCCGTCGGACCATTCTGGCGCGTCTTTAAGAGTGCTTTGATATTCACTAACACTATAAACTATTACCGGAATTTTATGTTTTTGCAGGTAATTGAAGTCATTGCTGACGGCTATTCTAGCAGCATCTAACGAGGCGCTAATATCAAAGCCTGGGATATTATCGGAGTCGCGATTAATTTTTATAATAAAATAAGTATTATATCTATCTTGCATACCGCTCTCAGTGTTTGCTTCCCGAGAAATTTTATCTAGTCGCTGTTTTATTTGTTGGTTTTGTGGTGCTAATAGTGCGGCTTTTTGCCAACTAGCCTGTGCCTCTTGCATATTTTGGTTCATGTATTCTACGTCGCCTAATAATAGAATAGCGTTAATATTATTAGGATTAAATTCAATTGCTTGTGTGGCTAGCTGTTTTGCTTGGCTATGCGAACTGCCACCAAATGCATTACTATCTGGCGATTGAAATAATTCAAAACCATGTTCAAAATAAATGTTGCTTAGATTCAGGCGTATATTCTTATTGCTAGGATCAGTGGCTGCGGCTTTTTGTAAATAAATTTCTGCTTGTTGCCACTGTTTTTGATGAGCAAAAGTCAGGCCATAATTATTATATGCTGTAGCCAGTGAGCTGCTAATTTTTGTATCGGCATTATTCGTAGCGTGGGCAGCTTCTAGCTGCTGAATAATCGTCGGCCAGTTTTCCTCTGCCGCAGCAAGGTTTAAAGGCCAGATGCTTAGACCTACCAAGCTAAGTACCAATAGAATGTAGGCCAAAGATTGTTTACGCACAGTTTAATTTCTCCAGTGTTAAGTATATAACTGGATTGCAAAATTGTAAGGCAAGCTTTAGACTCGAGGCTTATCTTATTTATGGTTCCGTTAATTATGAGCAATAACATAGAATTAGCGCGTAAAGTGTTGCTAGAGCCCGCTGGCTTGCATGATGCCGAATTGGAGAAAATTTTATCTAGCATTCTAGGTCATGCTGTGGATAGCGCCGATTTGTATTTCCAGGGCTCACGGTCTGAATCTTGGACATTAGAAGATGGGATTATTCAAGATGCGAGCTATAGCGTTGACCATGGGGTGGGGGTCAGAGCACTAAGTGGCGAGAAAACTGGGTTTGCCTATTCGGACGATATAGTCCTGCCAGCGCTTGAGCAAGCAGCTAGCGCAGCGCGCACTATCGCCTTAGCCGGCAGCAATAGCCAGCTTAAGGCTTGGAATAATAAATTAATCACTCCGCATAATTTATATTTACCCGACAATCCGTTAAATTCATTATTAGATGCAGATAAAATTGCTTTATTACATAGTATAAATCACGAAGCGCGGCGGATTGATCCGCGGATTAATCAAGTTATAGTCTCATTGTCAGGTTCACATAATGTGGTGCTAGTGGTTGCTAGCGATGGTACGTTTGCAGCGGATGTAAGGCCAATGGTGCGTTTAAACGTTAGCGTGGTAGCCGAGCATAATGGGCGACGCGAACGAGCATCGTATGGCGGCGGCGGGCGCTTAGATTACACCATGTTTAGTAAGGCAGACTTAGGTTTAAGTTATGCGCGTGAGGCGGTACGCCAAGCGTTAGTTAATCTAGATGCGATAGCAGCGCCCGCTGGCAATATGCCAGTAGTATTAGGTGCCGGCTGGCCAGGAATTATCTTACACGAAGCAGTTGGTCATGGCTTAGAAGGCGATTTCAATCGTAAAAAAAGCTCGGCTTTCTCGGGACGGATGGGTGAACGAGTGGCTAGTACCCAATGTACCGTAGTCGATGACGGTACGATTCCGGGACGGCGTGGCTCGCTTAACGTTGATGATGAGGGCGTGCCGACGCAGTGTACGACGTTGATCGAGAACGGCATCTTAAAAAATTACATGCAAGATAAATTAAACGCGCGTTTAATGAATACTAAATCTACGGGTAATGGTCGCCGTGAATCTTATGCGCATGTGCCGATGCCACGTATGACCAATACCTATATGTTGGCCGGTAAATATGATCCAGCGGAAATTATTTCTTCGGTTGAACGTGGCTTGTACGCCGTAAGTTTTTCTGGCGGTCAAGTAGATATAACTTCTGGTAAGTTTGTATTTAGTGCCAGCGAAGCGTATTTAATTGAAAATGGCAAAATTACTCGACCAGTAAAGGGCGCGACTTTAATTGGTAGTGGCCCTGAAGTTATGACTAAAGTGAGTATGGTAGGCAATAATTTACAGCTAGATACAGGTGTAGGCGTGTGTGGCAAAGAAGGCCAAAGCGTACCGGTCGGCGTAGGACAACCAACAATTTTAGTAGACGAAATTACAGTTGGTGGCACGGAACATAATGCTTAAATTCAATGGCAAATAATTAAGGGTAATAACGATGATTGATGAACAGCAATTAACAGCTATTGTTAGCAAAATGTTAAATGCAGCTACTGCACAACCAGGTGTAACTGCCGTGGCGGTGGGTGGCAGTTTAGATTCAGGGTTATCAGCTACTGTACGCTTAGGTGAGGTTGAGACTATTGAGTTTAATCGTGATAAATCTCTGGGAATTACTGTATACAAAGGCCAATGCAAGGGTTCAGTGTCTATAACTGATTTAAACTCAGAAGCTATTGATGCAGCAATTAAAGCTGCATGTAGAATAGCCGATTATACTGAACCGGATCCATATTCTGGCTTAGCGGATAAAGAATTATTGGCAAAAAATATTCCAGATTTAAAATTATATCATCCTGCGGCAATCACGGCCGAGCAAGCTTTAGATTATGCCAAACAGTGTGAAAGCGCGGCGCTAAATTATGATAAAAGAATTACTAATTCAGAGGGTGGGAGTTTTAATACCCACGAACAATATTACGTTTATGGTAACAGCGATGGGTTTTTAGCGGCGTATCCATCGAGCCGTTATTCTGCATCTTGCTCGGTAATTGGCCAAGTGGGTGACAGTATGCAACGCGACTATGATTATGCCGTGGCGCGTGATGTCAATGATTTGTTAGATTTAACTCAAATTGGTACCAACGCTGCTGCAAAAACTATCGCGCGTTTAGGCGCGAGAAAAATAGCTACCTGCAAAGCGCCGGTACTATTAGAACCAAAAATGGCCGCTAGCTTTTGGCATACGTTATTAGCAGCTATTTCTGGCGGTAATTTATATCGTAAAAGCTCGTTTTTGCTCGATTGTTTGCATAAAAATATTCTACCCAAATTTATTAACATTAAAGAATATCCGCATTTACCAAAAGGACTAAGTAGTGCACCGTTTGATCACGAAGGGGTGGCGACGCAAGAAAAAAATATTATTACTGACGGGGTGTTAAGTACTTATTTATTGAGTAGCTATTCAGCGCGCCGTTTAGGTTTGCAGACTACTGGTAATGCTGGTGGGGCGCATAATTGTACGCTTACCCCTGGAACTATGGATCAAGCACAGCTAATTAAACAAATGCACACAGGTTTAATCGTAACTGAGTTACTTGGCAGTGGGGTTAACCTAGTAACTGGTGATTACTCACAAGGTGCGGCAGGATTTTGGGTAGAGAATGGCACGTTGCAGTATCCGGTTGAAGAGATAACAATAGCTGGTAACTTGCGTGATATGTATGCAAATTTAGTGGCTGTGGGCAATGATCTTGATCATCGCTATAGCGTTATAACTGGCTCGGTGCTGCTAGAGGCAATGACGATTGCTGGTAACTAGCGCTGTTGTCTGTAGCTTCCCCAAAACGTTTGCGTTTCCATTCGTAATAACCATAGGCCTGGAAGCACATCGTTGGGATGCAAAATAACGCTTGTGCATATAAACCACGTTGCAGATCTACCACAAACCAGTAAGCGCCGCAAATAATCCAAATTATAAAACATAAGCGCCGGCCTTTAATGTTGAGCCACTTCGCATATTTACCAAGAAAGCCAAAGGTAAAGTCAATAAGTTCTTCTATCCAGCTAATATGCAATTAACACTCCGTTTAGCGTTCTAGCGCTGTTTTACATGGTGAAATATTATTGTTGCCTGATGATGAGGCTATCATGCCTTCAGCCGCAGCGGCTAATTGTCCAGGGACACCACCAGCAATTTTTGCGAGTAAACTCTTAGTTATCGGACTATTCATCGTTAATAAACTCATTGGATCAAAACTAACTCTTGGTTTGCTAATGGTGCCAGATATTTTAATTAACTGCGCTAAAGTAAATTGGTTAACATCCAGCGGATTTTTACTAATATTTTGTGGGTTAATACTAAAATCTATGCGACCATTGCGTAAATCAAGCTCGCCACTACCTAACACGTTAACAGTGCTAGCTTCCAAGCCGATGCCATTGTGAGCACTGGCTATGCCATTATTAACTTTAAGATTTATTACTGCGCAAGTAAAAGCAGTGCTTGCTTGATGCTTATCAATCGTAAACATCGCGCCTAATATAGTAGTAAATAAATCGCCGAGCTGAGAGCTTGAGTTTAAGTATTGACCAGGTCCAACAGTGGTTAAGATGCTGCCGTGTAAATTGTTTACTAGCTCTACTAGATTGGTACCATGACTGGTCAAATTAGTTTGCAGCTCTACGTTACTGCCACTGATGGGCGATTTGCCCAATATTGTTTTTAACAGCACATCAAGTTGTAATGGGCTGGTTTTTATACTTAGCTCTAAACTTGGGTTTTGAGGAGTTACATTGTAATTTAGATTTAGGTTAAGGTTGCCATTTGCTATATTAGCCGCTGGATCTAGCTTAATATTTAAAATATTATTTTTAGCAGTGGCGACGATTTTTAAATTATTGACAGCCAAATTTGCCATAGTTAGTGCTTTTATATTTAATTGCAAGTTAAGATCTAGATGTTTTAACTGCTCTACTGGTAATTGAATAGAAGGTATAGAATATTCGCCATTGGACGTGCTATTTTGTTGGTTGTTAGAGGCAAAATCAGCGCTATCAAGTTTATTGGCGTTAAACTCGCCAGTAACTTGCTTATTTTCCATTTTAACTAATAGCTTGCCATCAACGTTGCTATTGCCAAGTTGTAGTTTAGTTAAATTAAAGTGTAATTCTTTACTGACTAAACTAGCATTAGCGCTAAATTGTAACGGTTTATTATTCAACGTGCCATGTAACGTGCCATTAAACATCGAGTTGCTAGCATTAGCACTAAGGTCTAACTCTTTAATGGCTACGGTTTGAATTTGATTGATATGGTCTGTATATGAAACCACGCCATCTATGATGCTAATGTCGCGAATGTGTAAATTAATTGCAGGATTGTCACCCTCGCTATTAGCGCTTAGATTAAAGTCCCAGTTGTTCACGCCTTTTATAGTTTCAAGATACAGTATAGGTTTAAACAAGGTTATAGAGTTTATATGAATTTGCTTAAACAACAGCTCTAATAAATTGAATTTAATTTTTAATAACTCTACGCGTAGCATTTGTGCTTGTCTACTCTCAGGCATATTCGACAAGGTGATATTTTTTAATTGTATGTTGGGTGCCAAATCCCAGCTGATGCTAAAACTTATATCATCCGCCAGACTAAGCTTACGTTGTAATTTGCTTTCTACTTGCTGGATCAATAATTGTTTAATGGTTTGAGTATTGATAAAATATTTGCTAATAAGCAATACCGAGCCGTAAATAGTTATTACTAATGCTATCGCGGCCATGACTAAGTATTTTTTATTGTTGCTGATGTTGGTGAGCATAATATTTATAACCTCATTACTGTTTTTAGGCCGTCTTGTAACTTGCTTAAACCAGTTTGCAACTCTATTAGGCGTTGCCTCTCTTTGGCTACTACTTCTGCTGGGGCCTTATTAGTGTACCCGCTATTGGCTAATTTTTCATGAGTTTTAGCTAAGTCTTTGCTTATTTTTTCAATTTCTTTATTAAGTCTACTGATTTCTGCATCTTTGTCAATTAAACCTTGCATCGGGATTAATATTTGCAAATTACCAGCCAAGGCAGTCGCAGCTGCAGGTGGCTGCTCAGTCGCTTGTAGCCAAGTAATACTAGATAATTTAGCGAGGCTGATTAATAAGTCCGAGTTTTTATTAATCATTGCTTGCTCAGCGACACTTGCATTATTAATTAGCATGGGTAAGAGTTTACTTGGTGCGAGGTTCATTTCAGCGCGAATAGTGCGTACTGCGATGATGATCGCTTGCAATTGTGTAACAGTGGCTTCAATCTCTGGCTCGATTAAATTAATATTTGCTAGCGGAAAGCTATGGGTAATCAAATATTCTTGCGTGCCAAATTTTTGCCATATTTCTTCAGTAATAAATGGCATTATTGGGTGTAATACTTGTAGGATTTCTCCCAATACTAGTTTTAAAGTCGCGCGTGTGCTGTTAGCTATGGTTATATCTAGATTAGGATTATTTAAAGTTGGCTTAGATAGCTCTAGATACCAGTCACAATATTCGTTCCAGGTGAATTCATAGATTGCTTGCGCGGCTAAATCGAAGCGATAATTATCAAAGCTTTCCAGATATTTTTGTTTAGTATTTTGCCAACGCGATAATATCCAGCGATCAATTAAATTAATAGCTTTAACATTAGTCTCGACTTGCTCGCTATTCATAAATACATAGCGCGCGGCGTTCCAAAGTTTCGTACAAAAATTTCGATAGCTTTCTAGTCGAGCTAGATCGAACCTTAAGTGCCGACCGTTAGTAGCTAACGAACAAAACGTGAAACGTAACGCATCAGTACCATAAGAAGGTATGCCATCAGGAAATTGTTGTTTGGTATCTTGCGTGATCTTTTGTGCCATTTGCGGTTGCATTAGGCCTTTAGTGCGCTTTTGCAACAATGCCTCTAAGCTAATACCATCGACAATATCTAATGGATCGATAATATTGCCCTTAGATTTGGACATTTTTTGTCCATTTTGATCTTGGATCAAGCCATGGATGTACACTTGTTTAAACGGAACTTTACCGGTAAATTTGAGGCCAAACATGATCATTCTGGCCACCCAGAAAAATATTATATCAAAACCAGTAACTAAAACATTGGTTGGGTAAAATTGCTCCAACTCGGTGGTTTTTTCTGGCCAACCTAAGGTTGAAAATGGCCACAGCGCGGATGAGAACCAAGTATCTAATACATCTTCGTCTTGGGTTAAAATAATCTTGCTATCTAATTGGTAATGCGCGCGTATGTCGGCTTCATCCGTGCCTACGTAAATTTTGCCGTTTTGATCATACCATGCCGGGATTCTATGTCCCCACCATAGTTGTCGGCTAATGCACCAGTCTTGAATATTGTGCATCCACTCAAAGTAAGTTTTGCTCCAATTCTCAGGGATAAACTTAATTGCCCCGGACTCTACTGCTTGGATTGCAGGCTTAGCTAGCGACTCGATTTTCACGAACCATTGATCAGTTAAATATGGTTCGATGACGCTGTTACTGCGATCACCACGCGGTAATTTAAGCGTGTGAGCTTCGGTTTTTTCGATTAAGTTTAGCTGTTCTAAATCTTGGATTATTTGTTTTCTAGCTACAAAACGATCTAGGCCTTGATATTTAGCAGGAGCATTATGGTTTATTTTCGCATCAACCGTAAATATATTAATTTTCTCGAGCTTATGTCGTTCGCCAACGGCGTAGTCATTAAAATCATGCGCGGGGGTAATTTTAACACAGCCAGAACCAAACGCTGGGTCAACGTATTCGTCGGCAATAATTGGAATCACGCGCTCAGTTAACGGCAAGCAAATATTTTTGCCGATTAAATCAGTATAACGAGGATCAGTTGGATGCACTGCCACGGCAGTATCGCCCAACATAGTTTCTGGACGTGTAGTAGCGACGATTATAAATTGGTTACTGTTTTGAATTGGATAACGGATATGCCATAAATGTCCAGCTTCTTCACTAGTAACAACTTCTAAATCTGAAATCGCTGTATGTAACACCGGATCCCAATTGACTAAGCGCTGGCCGCGATATATTAAGCCTTCACGATATAATTGTATAAAAGTTGCTTGTACGGCTGCAGATAAACCTGGGTCCATGGTAAAACGCTCGCGCGACCAATCTACAGAAGCACCTAAGCGGCGTAACTGTTTAGTGATCGTATCGCCAGACTCTTTTTTCCATTCCCAGATTTTTTCGACAAATGCCTCACGGCCTAAGTCATGGCGGGAGGTATTTTTTTCTTGTAATTGCCGCTCGACTACCATTTGCGTTGCAATACCAGCATGATCGGTCCCTACTTGCCATAGAGTTTTATAGCCGCGCATGCGGTGGAAACGAATTAAGGCGTCCATGATAGTATCTTGGAAAGCATGGCCCATGTGCAGGCTGCCGGTGACATTCGGCGGCGGGATCATAATACAGTAGGGGCTGTTTGCTGCGTCAGGATTTGGCGCGTAAAACCCGCCTTGTTCCCAGATCTCGCACCACTTACTTTCTACAGTTTTAGGATCAAACGCTTTTTCCACAGTCATCTCACAAACTTTGATTTTAGGGGGTAAGTGTAGAATTTGACACGTTATGCTTGTCAGGTCAAGGGGGGGTGGTATACTTGATGCTGATGAGTGAACACGGATAATAGCAAATGAAACTAGATCTAACCTCGTTGGCAAAGGTCATAGCTTCACTTGAAGCCGCTCTTACAGAATATGCCAGAATTCCTAACGAGTTCATGCGTGATGCTTGCATTCAACGCTTTGAATATACCTATGAATTAGCCTGGAAAATGTTAAAAAGGTATTTAGAGATTAGTTCTGCTAATCCCGGTGAAATTGATGAAATGAGTTTTCAAAATTTAATTCGTTCAGGCAGTGAAAAATCTTTATTACTGCACGGATGGGATGTCTGGAAAAATTATCGCCAGGCACGTGGAACAACTAGTCATGGCTATGATGAACTAAAAGCTATTGAAGTTTTTAAACAGGTACCAGAATTTTTAATTGAAGCTAAATTCTTGTTACAGAAGCTTCAGGGATAAACTAATGTCGGTAGGTAAAATTGATATCACAGCAGAGCAGCATGCGATCGTGCAAAATATTTTATCTAAGAATATTTATACTCATATTAAAGTCTGGGTTTTTGGTTCAAGGGTAAAAAATTCAGCTAAGAAATATTCAGATCTAGATTTAGCATTAGAGAACTCAGATGGCAGCAAGATAGATCAAAAAGTGATCTTTGCATTGCAAACAGATTTTGAAGATTCAGATTTACCCTGGACAGTAGATGTATTAGATTTAAATAACATTAGCCCAGAGTTTCACCGGTTAATAGATCAAGATAAAGTGCAGTTCCCGCAGAGTTTTTTATAATTTTAAACATATTAGTCTATCTTATTGTCTAAACAACCTGATGTTTTCGTATTTCAATTCTAAGTTAGCGCGTATGGGGTTAATATCTAACCCACCACGCCGCGTATATCGTCCCTGAACTATTAACTTGCTGGGATTACACAGTTTTAAAATATCAAAATATATATGCTCGATGCATTGTTCGTGAAACCCTTGATGGTTACGATATGATACAATGTACTGTAGCAACCTTGCTTGATCAATCTTAGGGCCAGTATAAGAAATACGCACGCTACCCCAGTCAGGTTTGCCAGTTACTAAGCAATTAGATTTAAGAAAATCAGAACATAGTTGTTCAGTTACGATATTAGTTTGGTCAGCGCTTAATAGTTTAGAATTAATATCTTTATCTGGACATAAAATCTCAAGTGTATCTATTAATATACCATGCATGCTAGCGCTAGTATTTGCAAATGAGGTTAATTGATCTTCTAAACTAACGGTTACTGGTTTGCCAGCTGCTTGTGACAAATCTTGTTGCATAAGATTTATAATTTTACTAATATTTTCGAATTTTGTATTCGCAAAGCTAAACAAATATAATTTTAAAGACTTAGATTCGATTAAATTAGGCGAATCACAAGGGACTAATATTTTCAGCACGCCAAAGTGTGGCTCCCCATGAGCATCTAGCCAGGTAAAATCAAAGCCGTTCCAAATATCTACGCCTTTAAATGGTAGACTTTTTACGTCTATGCCAATATTAACCCGGTTGCCATCACGGCAAATTGCAAATAATAAACTAGCATCATACTGATCAGTGTAAACGTTGGTTTTGCCTAAAGGGCTAGCGGCTAATAATTCTTGGTCTTGCATCTGATTACTCCAATACTGAACGGCAGTTAAATTGCGAGACATCGCTTGCATAATTACTGCGTAGAAACTGTTGGCTAATACCACCACGTCGATTTAAATGTACCGATAATACAAATTCGTCAGTTGTCTGCGCTTGTAATTGCGTAAATAAAGCATCGACTAAGTCAAGAGGCAAATATTCTGTGTTGCGTAAGCTAGTAATAATGCGATTTATAACTACGTCAGTAAATATCTGGTTATTTACCGATAAAACATTTACGCTGCCAATATATGGCTGGCCGGTTAATTTACAAATAAAACGTATGCCTAAAGAATATTGTAGTTTTATGCCCGTAAGATTTTGTTGTTCTAAAAAATTAACTTTAGTAAATTGCTCGTGCGTGAAGATTTTAAATTTATTAGTGCCTAAAAAAGTCTCTAACGTAGCTATTAAAGCGTTTAAATTGGCAAACTCAGCATTATTGATGCTTTCTAGAAAATTCTTTAAACGCCAGGTATCTACTAGTTGGTATATCTCTAATAAACCTAATTGAGGCTTACCACTAGTGGCTAACCACGATAGCTCATATGCACGTATTATATCTAGATTATTTGTTGTGTTGTTCATTTTTACTACCTTAACGCCATAATTATATTTTTTTAAATATTAATTCATAACACTGTTGCCCAGACGCAAGATACTTACGTTCAAAATGCGTTCTGGGCACTTGGTTTGCTGCTGATAAAATTCTATCCGTAACTAATGCAAACTCAGCTACTTGCGACCATTGTTGTTTTGCTTCTTGATAAAAAAATTGCATATTAGTCGCCATAGTGAGCGTTGCTGCTGGGCGCATAGTTTTAATTAAATATTGCATAAACGGCATGTGCATTAAACGCTTGTTTTTTTGCGCGGCTTTAGGGTATGGATTAGGATACAATAAAAAATACGCATCTACTTCACCGGCCGATATATTACTCGTAATCCATTCAATAGCATTGGCATGCACTGGGTAAACGTTATCTAATTGCGGATGATTTAATCTACGCTTAGAAAATTTATTAAATTTTTCAGTAGTTTTTTCGATAGCAATAATAAAGTCTTGCGGATGCTGTTGCGCGTAACGTAGTGGGTGTAAGCCAACCCCGGGGCCGATTTCGATTACTAAATTGCGATTTTTAACTAACGCGCGCCAGGCTTGTTGCTCAATGGCTATTGGCTTCCAAATGGGCCTAAAGCTTTTTTGTTGTAATTCAGTGTTCATCGTTAGTATGATATGGGGGATTCAATTATTATGCAACCACAAGAGTGTTATATGTCTGACAAAAAACGTAAAATCCTAGTTACCAGCGCTTTGCCTTATGCCAATGGCCCTTTGCATATTGGCCATCTAGTTGAGCATATTCAAAGTGATATCTGGGTACGTTATCAAAATTTAATCGGCAATCACTGTACTTTTGTCTGTGGCGATGATGCGCATGGCACGCCAATTATGCTTAAAGCCGCGGCGCAAAATATCAGTCCCGAACAATTAATCAGCCAATACCATGTAGAGCATAAACAAGATTTACTAGACTTTCATATTAATTATCAATCGTATTATACCACGCACTCAGAAGAAAACCGGGCCTTAGCTACAGAGATTTATACGAAACTAAAACAAAACGGCGACATAGTTACACAATCAGTTGAACAAGCCTATGATCCAGTAAAAAATATGTTTTTACCTGATCGCTATGTAAAAGGCGAGTGCCCTAAATGTCATGCTGTTGGACAATACGGCGATGGTTGTGAAGTATGTGGCGCACATTACAGTCCTACCGAATTACTCAATCCAATATCAGCTATTTCTGGGGCCACACCAATTCGCAAAGCTTCAGAGCATTATTTCTTTAAATTAGAAAATTACACACAGATCTTAGAAACTTGGACGCGTGCAGGGCATTTACAAAACGAAATTGCGAATAAATTAGGTGAGTGGTTTACTGAAGGCTTAAAATCCTGGGACATCTCGCGCGATGCACCGTATTTTGGCTTTGAGATTCCAGATGCGCCAGGCAAATATTTTTACGTCTGGCTCGATGCGCCAATTGGCTACATGGCCAGCTTTAAAAAATTATGTGCCGAACGTAGCGACTTAGATTTTAATGAGTATTGGGGCAAAGATAGCAAGTGTGAGCTGTATCATTTTATTGGTAAAGACATAGTATATTTCCATGCGCTATTCTGGCCAGCGATGTTATTAGGTAGTGGCTATCGTGCGCCAACCCAGGTGTTAGTGCATGGCTTTTTAACTGTGAATGGCGCCAAAATGTCTAAATCGCGCGGTACGTTTATTAATGCACGCCAGTACTTGAATAATTTGCCACCAGAATATTTGCGTTATTACTTTGCCTCAAAATTAACTGACACGATAGAAGATCTGGATTTAAATTTTGATGATTTTGTGGCGCGCATAAATTCAGATATGATTGGCAAGTTCGTCAACATTGCTAGTCGTTGCGCGGGATTTATTAATAAAAATTTTACTAACAAATTAGCTGCAACATTAAGCAACTCAGAACAAATTTTATTTGCCGAGTTTGTACAACAAGGCGATAATATAGCCATGGCCTATGAAGATCGCAGTTACGCTAAAGCCATGCGCGAAATTATGGCAATGGCGGATCAAGTTAATCGTTATATCGACGATCATAAACCGTGGGTACTAATTAAAGATCCGACTAAACATGCACAAGTGCACGCAGTTTGCACTTTAAGTTTAAATTTATTCAAAATTCTAATGACGTATTTAAAACCAGTGTTGCCAGCAATGGCGCTTATGGTCGAAGAATTTTTACAAGTACAATTAACCTGGGACAATCGTGGCCAGGTTTTATTAAATCACACTATTAACGAGTTTAAACCATTAATGCAACGCGTAGATCCAAAACAGGTAGAAAAAATGTTACAAGAAAATTTAGCGGCTGCAGAAAGCGCAGCGCCAGTAAGTAATGCTCCAGTAAACAACAGCCAATTAACGCAAGAGCCGATAAAACCGTTAATAACAATTGATGATTTTACTAAAGTAGATTTACGTATTGCCAAAATTGTCAACGCCGAAGCAGTGCCAGAAGCGGAGAAACTACTAAAACTAACGCTAGATCTAGGTGGCGAAACGCGGCAAGTCTTTGCTGGTATAAAGAGCGCATATACCCCAGAGTCATTGATTGGCAAGCATACCGTTATGGTAGCCAATCTAGAACCGCGTAAAATGCGTTTTGGTATATCGGAAGGCATGGTGCTTGCTGCAGGCCCTGGCGGTGAGGATTTGTGGATTCTAGAGCCTCACGCAGGGGCTCAGCCAGGGATGCGGGTGAAGTAGGGATTCCAAAAAAAGGCAGGCCCTTGAGGGATCCCCAGGCAATTTGCTAAAAATGTTAATTAATTCAGTAGATAGTTGCAAGGTTTAATTTTAAAAAGGGCGGACACGGAGGTCCGCCCCTACAGATTTCATAAACTAGGCAACCAGATATCATTATTGCGATGAGCTTTAATTACAAAATCCGTAGGGGCGGACCTCCGTGTCCGCCCTTTTTAAAATTAAACCTACCAATCGCTTTTATTAGATTTATTAGATCCTGTGGTTTTATCAGATTCGGCTGAATTTGTTCTCAAAAAAACTCTTTTCTTTTTCAGTGCGTCAGCTAGTGCCGTGCGCATTGATTCTGGTCGACCTGTTGCTTCTTTTTTAGGTGATTGAGCGGTAGCACCAGTATTTCCTGTGGTTTTCTTTAGATTATCCTTAGCCCCGGCCCCGCGTAAACCATTAAGCATGGCTTGTTGTGCTTCTCTTTGTCCTACAGCTGGCCCAACGGTGGGTTGTTTATTCGCACCACTTGTTGTTGCAAGCGGTTGTTTCTTTACTGGACCAACATAGCCTGCAGGCCTTTTAGGTATTGTGGGAGGCACTGCTAGTTTATTAGTTGAAGTTACTCGGCCGTCAGGTAATTTTTTTGTTGAAATTGGGGGAGGCACTGCTAGTTTATTAGTTGGAGTTACTTGGCCTTCAGCTGTTGATGCTTTTAATTTTGTTGGAATTGGGGGAGGCGCTGATAATTGGCCGCTTAACTCTTTGCCATCGTCGCTATCTTCGTCATCGTCATCTTGCTCTGATGATTGCTTGGTTGCAGCTGATACATCTTGCTGTTCTTCTGCGTTTTTAAAAATATCAGTTAATTGGCTGCTGAATCTGTTACTTTGACGCTGAATGGAATCTCTATTAGTGATTCCGCCAGCAGCTTCGTTTGCTGCTTGAATAATTTGATTAGCAATTGGTGAAGGTAAGCCATTAGCAGTTTGAGCGGCAAACGCTTCCAAAGCCTCTTGTGCGGCTTTCGGATCTTCCATTTTTTCCAGTTTTTTCGAAAATGCATCTAATTTTTTTCTTAGTGCACTAATATTACGTTTAAATGCTTGATACATGCCAGACATAGCTTTTCTAGCATCAGCAGCTTTATTTGCAGCGTATTTAAATGCGCTATCTTTGCCTTTTTTACCACTCATAATTTATCTCCTGGTTTTAGCTGCGTCTAAGATCTTTTTTTAGTTTTTCCTTTATCTGCAGTAGCGCCTGTATTCGAGCCACCTAGAAATTCATTGATAACACCGCCGCTAGATTTGCTAGTTTTTTTCTTGTCGGCCCAAGCAAAAGTTGTAATAGCGCTAGCAATGCCGGCACTTGCCCTTGTTGGTGCAGTCCATCCCTCGCGTGCAATTTTTGTCGTTATACTTAAAAAAGATAAATATTTCTTTTTTTCACTTTCATTAAAAGTTAAATTATTAAGCACTGCTTGCTTAATTGCGACAATTAGATCTGCCCTTTTTGAAGATTTATCTTCAGCTGCGTCGTAAATTGCCATGCAAAATTCTGAGTAATTTGGTTCTTGTTTATTAATTGCCTCGGCAAAAGCCTTAACCATTTTTGTAGCGCTATCTTCATTAACATTTTTATTGTTAATGTTAGACACTAGTTGCTTAAAACTTTGCATAAAATCTGCTGTACTTATTGCCATAACTCCCCCCCAAATAAATAACCTAACCTCTTACATGCCGCATATACACTCACGACACATCGTAAGTAGCTCAACTTGCATGCTACCCAATAGTAGACCCCTAAAATGGCAAAAAGTTTGTTTATGTTTCAAAAATGGTTCAAAAATTTAACTAGCCGGTTATTTGTACAGTAATAATGTGGTATATTTAGGCCAAATTTACTGCTAAAAAACACAGATGTTATATGGGAAACAAAGTTAAATGCTAACGGCGCTTATTCGCGAGGCAGAATGTATTGGTTGCAGTCGTTGTATTCCTGCTTGTCCAGTGGATGCAATTATTGGTACTAATAAATTTATGCATACAGTATTACTCGACGAATGCATCGGCTGTGGTTTATGCGTAGCTCCTTGTCCGGTAGATTGTATTGAGATGTTACCGCTAGAACAATTTTTACCTGCAGGGCAAGATATAAATAAACCAGCGCGAGCTGAGAAAGCTAAGCAGCGACATAAGGCGCGGCAACTACGGTTACAACAAGCAGCGCAATACGTTATACCAGAATATACCACAGCAGCGCAAAAAAGCTCGACACTGAAACAAGAAATTCAAGCTGCTATACAGCGTGCAAAAAATAAGAATAAAAAAAAGAATAATTGATATGCACAAATCGCAAGTTAATAAAATGTTTGCTATATTACAACAAAATAATCCGCATCCTACTACCGAGTTAAATTATACTAGTACTTTTGAATTGCTAATAGCAGTAATGTTGTCTGCACAAGCCACAGATGTAAGCGTTAACAAAGCTACGGTAGCATTGTTTAAAGTTGCCAATAGCCCCGATAAAATATTAGCTCTTGGCATAGAAAAATTAAAACAATATATAAAAACTATCGGCTTGTATAATACTAAAGCTGCAAATATTATCCAAACTTGTCAGTTACTAATAACAAAGTTTAATTCTCTTGTGCCCGCTACGCGTATCGAATTAGAAAGCTTGCCGGGAGTAGGCAGAAAAACTGCTAATGTAATTTTAAACACGGCCTTTGGTCAGGCGACGATTGCAGTTGATACGCATATCTTCCGTGTCGCAAAACGTCTTGGTTTAGCCACAGGCCATACGCCGCTAATTGTCGAGCAACAACTAGAAGCTATTATTCCTGCTAAATACAAGCAAGATGCGCATCATTGGTTAATTTTGCATGGTCGTTATGTTTGCAAAGCACGTAAGCCGGAGTGCAGCACTTGCAGCTTATGTGCGTTATGCGAATATGATGCTAAAATGTGACATTAAAGCTTATGTTTAATAATTTTTATGATATAATTGGCTAATCGTAAACCACTAGGATTGAGTCAATGCCTTTGATAGCGCAAATTATTGCTAATGAATTACAAGTTACCGAACAGCAAGTAACAGCAGCGGTGCGGCTGCTGGATGGCGGCGATACCGTGCCGTTTATCGCTCGCTATCGTAAAGAAATAACTCAAGGGTTAGATGACACCCAGTTAAGAAACTTGGAAGAGCGGCTGTATTATTTGCGTGAATTAGCCGAACGGCGCGTGACAATATTAAAAGAAATTGAGTCACAGGGTAAACTAACTGCTGAGTTACAAGCGCAGATCGAAGCTGCAGATAATAAAGCTAGATTAGAAGATCTATACAAGCCCTATAAACCAAAACGGCGCACGCGTGGGCAAATTGCGATTGAAGCTGGTTTAGAGCCGCTAGCGGAGCAATTATTTGCCGATCCCACTTTAGTGCCGGAAGTACTGGCAACAAGTTTCATTAATTTAGAGCATAATATTCCTGATACTAAAACAGCGCTCGATGGCGCGCGACACATTCTCATGGAACGCTTTGCCGAAGCTGCGGATTTGGTTGGGGCGTTACGTGAGCAATACTGGCAGCATGGCATTTTGATTAGCCAAGTAAAAGCAGGTAAAGAACTAGAAGGCCAGAAATTTACCGACTATTTTAATTTTGCAGAAAAAATTCATATTATTCCTTCACATCGTGCGTTAGCTGTATTGCGTGGACGTAACGAAAACTTTTTACAAATTAATCTTGAAGCTGAGTATCCATTTGAAGCAGACATAGCCGCCTATTTTAATATTACGCAGCAAAATCGGCCAGCAGATAACTGGCTACAAGATGTAGTTAAATGGACCTGGCAAGTAAAACTAAAAGTACAATTAGAAGTAGAATTAATTACCCGGATGCGCGAAAATGCTGAGCAACAATCAATTGCAGTATTTGCCGCAAATTTGCGCGATTTACTGATGGCTGCTCCGGCCGGTATGCGCACTACTATCGGCTTAGATCCAGGTTTTAGAACTGGCGTAAAAGCTACCGTGGTCGATGGTACGGGTAAATTTTTGCATCACGCCACGATCTATCCACATGCCCCGCAAAATCGCTGGGATGCAAGCTTGCAAGAATTAGCTAAAATCTGTGCTGAGTTTAAGGTCGAGCTAATTAGTATTGGCAACGGTACCGCATCACGTGAGACTGATCAATTAGCTGCGGAGTTAATGCAAAAACACCCGGAACTTAAATTAACCAAGATCGTAGTATCCGAAGCTGGCGCGTCAGTTTATTCAGCATCTGCGTTAGCTGCAGAAGAATTTCCTAATTTGGATGTTTCTCTGCGTGGGGCCGTGTCGATTGCTAGACGTCTACAAGATCCATTAGCCGAATTAGTTAAAATCGAACCTAAAGCTATTGGCGTTGGCCAATACCAACACGATGTTAATCAAACGCAATTAGGTCGCAGCTTAGAAGCAGTGGTCGAAGATTGCGTAAATGATGTTGGGGTGGATGTTAATACTGCCTCGAGTGCGCTATTAGCCCGTGTTGCTGGGCTAAATCAACAGTTAGCTGAAAATATCGTTAGTTATCGCAATCAACACGGTACGTTTATTAATCGCAATAAACTAAAAGATGTACCACGTTTGGGACCTAAAGCATTTGAGCAAGCTGCAGGGTTTTTGCGAATTATTAATGGTGATAACCCATTAGATAAATCTGCCGTGCATCCAGAAAGCTACGCTTTAGTTAATAAAATTTTGCAAGCTACTAAAACTACAGTCAATGATTTAATCGGCAATAAACCAGTGTTGAGCAAGCTAGATCCAAAATTATTTGTCGATGCGCAAATAGGTTTGCCAACAGTTATAGATATAATAAAAGAATTAGACAAACCTGGGCGTGATCCACGGCCGGAATTTAAAACGGCGCAATTCCAGTCGGGCGTAAATACTATGCAGGATTTAAAACCTGGCATGCTATTAGAAGGAGCCGTAACTAACGTCGCGAATTTTGGGGCGTTTGTGGATATTGGGGTACACCAAGATGGCTTAGTACATATTTCAGCGCTAGCGAATAAATTTGTCAAAGATCCGCGCGAAGTGGTTAAAGCTGGTGATATTGTCAAAGTCAAAGTCCTAGAAGTTGACGTGGCACGTAAGCGTATTAGCCTGACCATGCGTTTAGAAGAAGTAGCGCCAATTAAGCCGCAGGTAAAAGCCGAAGCCAGTGAAGCTATTAAGTCAAGTAAACCAAGTAAACCAAATAAAGCAATAAAAACAGCCGAGCCGTCATTATTTGGCGCAACGTTGTTGGACGCATTGAAGGGCAAACAGGAGGCGTAGAATTAGCCGGCGATTCTGTAGTATTGACGCTCCATATCAACTCGCGCATAATTAACAAATGTCATTTTTGCGCGAGTAAAAAAATAAAAAACACTCGCTAATAACCGTCTTGAATGTGGTAGGTCTTATATGAGTGAGTTCATTGGCCGAGTTAAGGAGCTAAAGCGTTTGCATATGCTTATGCAACAGAAGCGTTCTAGCATTGTGGTAATCAAAGGTCGTCGTAGGATTGGTAAAAGCAGACTTGCTAGTGAGTTTGCTAAGATTGCTTCGTGTAAATTTTTTAGTTTTACAGGCCTAGCTCCGGATCCAAATATTAGTGCCCAACAACAACTGGATCACTTTGCAAATCAATTATGCTTACAAGTAGGCATTCCAAACGTTACCTTTAGGGATTGGAATGACGCGTTCAATACTTTATCTTTTTACTTAACTGCGCAGCCGACGTTAATTTTATTAGATGAAATTTCTTGGTTAGGAGATAAAGATCCTACATTTGTTAGTAAATTAAAAGTATGGTGGGATTTAAAACTTTCATTATTATCTAATATTATGTTGATACTATGTGGTTCAGTGTCTATTTGGATAGAAGAAAATATAATCAACAGTACTGCTTTGTTTGGGCGTATAGCTTTGATTCTTACATTGGAGCCATTTTCTTTACGTGAAAGTTATCAATATTTACGTGTTCGTGGTTATAAAGGTTCGATGTACGATATTTATAAAATTTTGGCTGTTACTGGCGGCGTGCCGTGGTATCTGGAACAAATTTCACCAAGGCATATGGCAAGTGATAATATTCAACAATTGTGTTTCACGCCTGGCGGAGTATTAGTCGGAGAATACAAACGTATAGTTAATGATTTATTTACCAAAAAAGGCTTGATCTACAAAAAGATTTTAGAAAGTTTAAAGGACGGATCCCAAACTTTGCATGATATACGGCAAACCGTTAACTATGGTAATAGCGGTACAATATCCATGTACATGGAACATTTAGTTATTAGTGGCTTTGTGAGAAAGCATGCTCAGTGGTCGTTGAATACTGGCAAGGTTGGTAAGCAGAAATTGTATAGTCTGTCTGATCCATATATTAGATTTTATCTGAAATATATTCAGCCACGATTGGCACAAATTGATGACGGTAAATTAGAAAATATTAACCTAAATTCATTGCCTGGCTTTGATGTTATATTAGGTTTACAAATGGAGAGTTTATTGTTGCAAAATCGAGAGCTCATATTACAAGCTTTAGATATCGCAAATGTCGATTGTGTAAACGATAACCCTTATATACAAAAAGCTACATCCAGAAAAAAAGGTTGTCAAATTGATTATTTGATCCAGACTAGAAATAGAAATTTGTTTGTTTGTGAATTTAAATTCAGGTTGCATGAACTACCAATTAGTATCTTACAAGAAATGCGTGAAAAAATTGCACGATTTAGTGTGCCGCGTAATTTTGCCATTATACCAGTGTTATTTCATATTGGTGGTGTAGTTGCTAGCGTAGAAGAACAAAATTACTTTTATCGCATCATAGATTTGTCAATATTACTTGAACATGAAAACTATATTTCAATTACAAATGTTTTTTAAAACTTGCCATTCGCTATCGGTTAACAACGGCCTAGATTTAATTTGGCCATTGTTATCTGTTTGTTGAATTTTTATGATTCGTTCGCTAATTGCTGGGTGGGTAGCTAGTAGATCACCCATATTAACTAAATTATTTGTCTCAGGGCTGTTAATTTTTTTTAAAAAATCTATTAACCCAGTAGTGCCAATTTGTGCTTGGTTTAATAATTCTACGGCTAAGTTATCCGCGGCAAATTCTGCTTGCCGCGAAAAATTCAGGGTTAATAAATGATGCTGAATTGTTGGATCTTTGCCAAACATGGCTAATAATAATATAAATAGTCCGTTGTCACGCACCACAGCAATTTCTGGATGCAATAATATCGTATGTGCAATTTCATGTGCCATGATACCTGCTAGTTGTTGTTGATTATCAGTTGCGGCCAGCAAACCAGCAAATAGTAAGATCTTGCCATTAGGCGTGGCAAATGCATTGTTGGCATCTGGATCATTAATTATAATGACGGAAATTGGCTGTTGCAGCTGCGCAGCGCTGCTTAGGTGTTTTGTAAGCTTATTTAACGCGGCCAGCCCCTGAGGATTTTTGCAGACGCCAAATGAGTTCTCGAACGGTACGCTAATATACTCGCTAATATGCTGAGCTAATTGCTGAGGTAATATTTTAGCAATTGGTTTGGCTAAGACTGGCAAACCAAAAATTACTAATAACAATGAACACAGCGTAATTACTAACAGTACAAATATTTTATGCCAGGTTATATGTTGTGCTACCATAAATCAGTCTCAGCATCCATAATATCGTACAGCCCTTCACCCATGGTTTCGGTTACTTGTTGCTCTGAATTGGCGGTTAATAATTTTAAATTGCCAACTAGTGCAAAATGCGTAGCTATATATTGCATTTTGCGATTTATAACTAATGGATAGAGTAAGCCCAAAGAAATTACGCTTATGGCAAAGCCCCATACATACAGCTTGATCAATTCTGCGCCTACTTCTGTATTCAAAATTTTATATTCACCAAATTGCGTGTGGTTATATACATAGTTACGCATTTTGGCGACATACCAAATGCGCGATAAACCTAAAGTAGGGATGGCTAACAACAAAGTAATTAAATTAATTTTAAATAATGCATGATGCGTGCCGGTATAAGTTACATGCAAGTTACCGATGAAAATACGATTAAATTTTTTCTTGTATAAATGATGATCCATCCAACCCAGCATCAGACCTAAACTACAAATTGCCACTACCATTAACGCAAACGCTGATAAACCAAAGCGCCAAGAATTGCCATACATGTGACAATTTATATCTCGCCAGCTAGTATGTGTCAGGCGGTATTTTAAACTCGCATATAGGCCAACAAAAGTTAAATAAACCACCAGTATAAATAAAATTATTACACATATTTTTTCTAGGGGCGTATTCTCAAAGATCTTAACACTGGCGATTAATAGCACCCACAACGGCAGCGCTTTTAAAAAACTAAAGCACAACTCTTTACCGCTGCCAGTATAATGCACGGTGTGTTCCGCCATGCTGAAGTTGGCAGCTAAATATTGCCGTAACAGGCTTTTACCCCAAAAGCTATAGATGCCTAAACTCAAGATATTTAATAGCAGGCTATAGGTCCAAATTTTAAAAATTTTTTCCGCGCTACCATGGTATTCAAAATAATTTGTTTGATGCATAACTTGTTAAATTTTATATAGTAATTAGTGCTGTAATTATAGCCGTTATTTATGCCGCCTATTTATGTTAGAATGTGGCACAGGATGAAATGTGTGGTAGAAAACTAGGTTATGACTAAACAACCCGATACAAGACCAAGCGTGCGGCGGCATGCGGTTGCCAATGGAGTAAAAGCCTTGCCGCAGATCAAGAATATTATCGCCGTAGCCTCAGGTAAGGGTGGGGTTGGTAAGTCGACGGTCGCGGTTAATCTAGCCTTGGCCTTACACAGTTTGGGCGCCAGCGTTGGTTTATTAGATGCGGATATTTACGGGCCCAGTCAGCCACACATGCTGGGAGTTAGTCACAAGCCAATCATTAAAGACGATAAATCAATTGAGCCGATTGTAATTCATGGTCTGCAGACGATGTCGATCGGTTATTTAATTAATGCAGATACGCCTGCTGTTTGGCGCGGGCCGATGGTGAGTGGTGCGTTACAACAAATGCTGAGCAGTACTAATTGGCATGATCTAGATTATTTGCTAATCGATTTACCGCCGGGCACTGGCGATATTCAACTCACGTTGGCGCAAAAAGTGCCAGTTTGTGGAGCGGTAATGGTTACTACACCACAGGATATTGCATTATTAGATGTGACTAAGGCCATCAGCATGTTCGAACGTGTTAAAGTACCAATTTTAGGTATAATTGAAAATATGAGCATGCATACTTGTAGTAACTGCGGGCAGCAAGAGCATATTTTTGGCAGTGACGGTGGTGTTAACTTAGCTGCTGCGCATAAAACATGTGTCTTAGGTAGCTTGCCACTTGCACGCCGCATACGCGAATTGTCAGATGCCGGTCAACCATTAGTTATTAGCGAACCAGACAGTGCGCATGCGCAAATTTTTCTCGATATAGCGCGTAACTTAGCTGCAGTAATAGCTAAGTTGCCGCGTAATTTAAATGTGCCTCTAGGAAATCTGGTAATTGAAGAAAATTAATTTACCTAATATATACAGTGTGTTCTTGCTAGGATTTGCTAGTGGCTTGCCGTTTTTATTAATTTTGTCAACCTTAAGTATTTGGTTAGCCGAAGTTGGTATTAGCAAAACTATGATCGGTTTGTTAGCTTGGGTGTCATTACCCTACGCCTTAAAATTTGTGTGGGGCGCAATGATAGATAATATCAAACTGCCAGGTTTACATAATTTATTGGGCCGGCGGCGTAGTTGGATTTTGTTGGCGCAAATTTGTTTATGGTTGAGCTTAATTGCGTTAGGTAGCACTGATCCGGTAGAAAAGCTGCACTACACAGCTATTTTTGCATTCATAGTTGGCTGTTGCTCGGCAATTCAAGATATAGCGATCGAAGCCTATCGCATTGAAATTTTACCGACTAATAAACTTGGCGTCGGTGCGAGTGTGTCAGTATTTGGTTATCGTTTAGGGATGCTATGTTCCGGGGCAGGCACTATATTTTTAGCTGCATATTTTGGCAATTGGCATGTAGCTTATAATTGCATTGCGTTGTGCACGCTAATCGGGATTGTAACTACGTTATACAGTCAAGAACCAGTAATAACTAGGCCACCAGTAACAATAGCTGCTTGGCGTACTATTAAAGACTTTGTATTACGTAGTGATTGGCAAATTATAATACCGTTTATTTTAAGTTATAAAATTGCCGATACCGTATTAAATGTTATGAGCATGCCATTTCTGTTAGAAATTGGCTTTAATAAATTAGAAATTGCTTACGTAGCTAAAACTTTTGGTATTGGTGCAATGATCTTAGGCGGCATTGCGGGCGGAGTATTACTAACTAAACAGAGCATTCGGCAAAATTTATTACTGTGCGTTATCTTGCAGTTTATTGCCAGTGGCTTATTTATTATCCAGGCACATTTAGGGCATGATTTAGGCTTTTTATTTATTTCTATGGGGATCGAAAATTTTACCTGCGGTATGTGTCAAGTTGCGTTGATTGCTTATCTGTCGCAGCTGTGTACTGCATATAGCACCGCGATGCATTATGCGATTTTGTCATCGTTCGCCTCGTTTGTGCGAGTAATTTTCTCCGTCTTGGCTGGCTGGTTAGCCGATCACTTTGCGTGGCCACAGTTTTACGCTTTAGTTTGCGTCAGTTGCTTACCCAGTATATTATTGCTTATCGTATGCGTACGGCATTTTATACTTGCTGATACAGTAAATTTTGTAGAACCTATTACTACTGATGATAAAAGAGGAATTGATTATGGCTATTAAATGTGATCGCTGGATCCAACGTATGGCAGAAGAGCATGCCATGATCACGCCGTTTGTTGGGCAGCAAGTCAAGGCTGATATGCAGGCCGGGGTAATATCCTATGGCGTTTCGAGTTATGGTTACGATGTACGTTGTTCTAGAGAATTCAAGATATTTACCAATATTAATAGCTCGCTAGTTGATCCGAAAAACTTTGATCCTAATAGTTTTGTGGATATCGAATCCGACGTATGCATTATTCCACCAAATTCGTTTGCTTTGGCACGTACAGTAGAATACTTTAAGATTCCGCGTAATGTTTTGACCGTCTGTTTGGGTAAATCAACTTATGCGCGTTGTGGCATAATCGTCAACGTCACGCCGTTAGAACCAGAATGGGAAGGACATGTGACGTTAGAATTTTCTAACACTACGCCGCTACCAGCTAAGATTTACGCTAACGAAGGCGTGGCGCAGATGTTATTTTTTGAAGCGGACGAAGTATGTGCGGTATCTTATCTAGATCGTAAAGGCAAATACCAAGGACAACGTGGAATTACGTTGCCATTGGTAGCTGCTAAGTAAATTTTTTAGAGACAAGAGGACTTACAATTATCCGGTAAGTAGTCGCATTTTATTCTGTAACCAGCTTGCGTTGTGTGTGATGAGCAAGTCCAAGTTAGTGAACCATTAGATATACTGGGTGTAAACTGGATAATTCTTGCTCCAGTTTGGTCACCAATTCCATTAAACTCAACTTCAGCTTTTTGATAAAGTGCGCTCCATTTTAGATGCACTATTGCTGCTGCTGGGCTACTTTGAATTATGTAATCGCCAGCGGTGCTGCCCAAAGTACCTGGAAACTTGCCGTTAGTATTATAGTAGTTTGTTAACTCCGTTAACATGGATGGGGCTATGGATAGGCCTTCTGCCACTTTGGCTCTAATTTTATAATTGGTATAGTTGTATATACCTATTACAGCGAGAAGGGATAGTATAACAACTACAACTAACAGTTCTGTCACCGTAAATCCGCGATTTGCTCTCATGCTTACCCCTCGCCTCTGGCACCATTGGTCTTAAGATTATAGTACAAATTGCGAAAAAAAAGGTGGACCTAGGTCCACCTACAAGGGCCAACAAACTAGCTTATTCCCAATTTAACGCACCGCCGGTTTGATACTCGGTGACTCTGGTTTCAAAGAAATTCTTTTCTTTTTTCAGATCGAGCATTTCACTCATCCATGGGAATGGATTGGTAACACCAGGGTATTGTTCCGGTAGACCTATTTGTGTCAGTCTACGGTTGGCAATATACTCTAAGTACTCTCTAAAAGTAGCTGCGTTTAGTCCGAGAATGCCGCGCGGCATAGTATCAACAGCGTATTGATATTCTAAATCTACCCCATTTTTGACTAATTCGATCATTTCTTGTTGAAATGCTTTGCTCCATAAATCTGGATTTTCAAATTTAATTTGGTTGATAACGTCAATGCCGAAGTTCATGTGCATTGATTCATCGCGCATAATATATTGGAACTGTTCAGCAGTGCCAACCATTTTGTTACGCCGTCCCATAGATAAAACTTGGGTAAAACCTACATAAAAGAAAATACCCTCAAACACCACATAAAACGCGATTAAATCGCGTAATAAGCGTTGGTTATCAGCATGGGTGCCGGTATGAAAATGTGGATCGCTTAAGCTTTGTGTATACGGTAACGCCCACGAGGCTTTAGTTGCTACTGATGGGATTTCGCGATACATATTAAATACGCGGCCTTCATCCATACCTAAGCTTTCAATTACATATTGATAAGCGTGAGTATGTAGTGCCTCTTCAAATGCCTGACGCAATAAATATTGCCGACATTCTGGATTAGTAATGTGTCTGTATACGGCTAAAACTAAATTATTTGCTACTAGAGAATCAGCAGTAGAAAAGAAGCCTAAATTGCGCTCGATAATCATCCGCTCATCGTCGGTTAAGCCGTCTTTGCTTTTCCATAATGCCACATCCGCTGACATATTGATCTCATTTGGCATCCAGTGGTTAGCACAAGCATTAAGATACTTGTCCCAAGCCCAGTCATATTTAAACGGCACTAGTTGATTTAAATCGGCACGACAATTAATAATCATTTTATCGTCAACTTGGATGCGGGCCGCACCCATTTCTGGCAATTCTAAACCAGTTGCTGCTACTGGTGTTGGTTCTGCAGTTTGTAAACTCATGATTTTATCTCCGTTTATATTATTGACATGCTTCACAATCAGGATCATCAATAGAGCAGGCATTGGGCGCTATTGGATCCACGCTTATTTTTACTGCATTTAAAGCACCAGTATGTACTGTTGATTTTTCGGCATCAGTAGCACCTAAGCTGCGTAAATAATAGGTGGTTTTGAGGCCGCGTAACCATGCAGCACGATACAAGGCATCTAATTTCTTACCAGAAGGTTGTGCAATGTATAAGTTTAATGACTGCGCTTGATCGATCCATTTTTGACGCCGTGAAGCTGCGTCAATGAGCCATTGTGGATCAATCTCAAACGCCGTTGCGTATTTACTCTTTAATGCCTGGGGAATGCGATCTATATTTTTAACACTGCCGTTAAAGTATTTAAGATCATTGATCATCACCGGATCCCACAAATCTATAGCTTTTAAGTCCTCTACTAGGTAATTATTTACCATTGTGAACTCGCCCGACAAATTAGATTTAACATATAGATTCTGATACGTAGGCTCTATAGATTGCGAAACCCCACAAATATTCGAAATCGTCGCAGTTGGGGCAATTGCCATGACGTTAGAATTGCGCATACCGACAGTACAGACTCTAGTACGTAGTGCTTGCCAATCTAAAGTTTGGCTGCGATCTTGATCTAAATACAAGCCTCTGGTTTGCTGTAAATTATGGATCGAGTCTATAGGTAATATACCCTTACTCCATAATGAACCCTCGAAAGTTTCATATACGCCGCGCTCTTCAGCTAGATCAGTAGAGGCTTTAATAGCGTAATAACTAATATGTTCCATAGAACGATCAGCAAATTCTACAGCTGCATCAGATTCGTAGCTAATATCTAATTTGTATAGCGCATCTTGGAAGCCCATGATTCCCATACCAATTGGTCGATGCAGCAAATTAGAACGTCGTGCTTGAATTACTGAATAATAATTCACGTCGATGACGTTATCTAACATGCGTACTGCAGTCTTGATCGTGGTCTCTAATTTTTTAGTATCTAATTTACCGTCAATTATATGCTGTGGTAAATTAATGCTACCTAAATTACATACAGCGATCTCGTCGACTGAGGTATTGAGCGTAATTTCAGTACACAAATTAGAACTATGCACTACACCCACATGTTGCTGTGGTGAGCGTAGATTACACACGTCTTTAAAAGTAATCCATGGATGACCGGTTTCAAATAACATGCTCAGCATTTTGCGCCATAGGTTAATTGCTGGTATAGATTTAAAATTATCAATCTTGCCTTGCTCAGCTTTTTCTTCATAAGCAAGATAGGCTTGTTCAAAACTAGCGCCATATAAATCGTGTAGATCTGGGGTTTCATCTGGAGAAAATAGGGTCCAGTTTTTATTTTCTAACACGCGTTTCATAAATAAATCTGGTACCCAAGCTGCGGTATTCATATCATGCGTGCGTCGACGATCGTCGCCAGTATTTTTACGCAATTCTAGGAATTCTTCGATATCCATATGCCAAACTTCTAGGTAGGCACAGACCGCGCCTTTGCGTTTACCGCCTTGATTTACTGCTACCGCCGTATCGTTGGCAACTTTAAGAAATGGGATTACGCCCTGTGATTTGCCGTTAGTGCCCTTAATTTTGGCGTTGATAGCTCGCACTGGCGTCCAGTCGTTGCCAAGTCCACCAGCAAATTTTTGTAATAACGCGTTATCACGAATTGCGTTATATATACTGCTTAAATCATCCGGTACAGTAGTCAAATAACAGCTGGAAAGTTGCGATTTGGTGGTGCCAGAGTTAAATAGGGTAGGGGTGGAACTCATAAAGTAAAAACTAGAGAGTAAATTATAAAATTCTATTGCGCGTTCATTTTTATGCTCTTCGCCTATAGCTAGGCCCATTGCTACACGCATAAAAAAGTTTTGTGGTAATTCATAATGCAGGTTATTTTCATGCAAGAAATAACGATCATACAATGTTTGTAATCCCAGGTAAGTGAAATTAAAATCACGCTCCGGTTTGATTGCTGCACCCAATTTAGCAAAATCAAAAGCCTTTAATTTTTGATCAAGACGGTTTACTTTCACACCATAATCAATGCTGGCTTTTAAAATAGCAGCATAATTGGTGGCTAATTCTTTCTGGGTATTAGGCACAGGTTGTTTAAGTAACTTGGTAACTTCAATGCGTAAATCATTTAATAATAATCTAGCTGCTACGTAGCTATAATTTGGTTCAGTCTCGATTAGCGTACGTGCAGTCATAACTAAGGCTTTACGCACATCATAAATATGTGCGCCATCAAAAATATTTTTTATGGTATCTTTAATGATCGGTTCAACTTGTACGTTGGTTAAATCGCTACAGGCTTCGGAAACTATATTTTCTAACTTGGAAATATCTAATGGTACTTTATCGCCGTTTTCTAGGGTTACGTTTAGAGTATCATGCGTTTGTTTAGCGCTAGCTAGTTTAGCTTCGCGTGCTTTGCGATGCTCTTCGCGATACAGTACATATGAGCGAGCTACTTTATGCTCACCGGTGCGCATTAAGGCTAATTCCACCTGATCTTGGATATCTTCTATGTTAACCGTGCCGCCAGATTGCGTATAACGTAATAACGAGCCACAAACTGCTTCAGTTAATTTTTCTACTAATTCATGTACTCGACTTGATACTGCCGCCTGGCCACCTTCTTCGTCTAAGAAAGCTTTAGTTAGGGCTACTGAAATTTTGCTGCGGTTGAACGGGATCATACTACCGTTACGACGAATTACTTTTAACTTCTCTACCGCAGTTGAGCCAGGGCTTTTGTTTAAGTCTTGGATTTGTACCGCTTCGCTCATCACGTATCTCCTGAATATAGCGCCAAAATGCTAATATATTTGTACTGTATACAATAACAGTAGGCGTGCCAAACGTCAACTTTATAAATGTTGCTTTAAAGCCAGGGAACCCAATATGTTGATGTTTAACCGCCGTCCTTATACAAGATAATGCGGTTTGGTAACTATCGCAAGTAGGGCAGTGGTGGATAAGCTGTGGACAACTTGTGGTTTAATTGTTGACAAATTGCTGGGTCATTGATGGTACAAGGGCTGGAAAATTTTTGGGCTGGGCAGGAATATTTTTTATTTTTTCTAATTGTAGGGGCTGGCTTCCGTGCCGGTCCCTGTATGGGTCAACAATTAAACAGATTCTAACCAGTTTACTAGATAGTCTGCTTGTTGGTTGGTATAAGTAGCATTTTTGAAGGTCAATGTTAGTAAGCTGATACCTTGCAAGCTAGATACAAGAATCATAGCTAATTGCTTGGCCTTGTCGCCTTTACCTAAGGCCGCGAACTGCTTTTCACACCAGTTCATGATTTCTTGCATTAGATCAGCAGCAGCTTCAGCTATCTGGCCGCCTTGTTTGCCTAATTCTTGACATAGGCTACCCAAAGCATCGCCAAAATTAGCGGTTTCTTCACTGTGCGTTGCAGATTGACGTACCAATGCTTGTAAACGAGCAATAGTGCCCTCAATAGTGTTTAGCTCTTCAAATTGCTGTTGAATTAGCTTACGACGATAATCAATAACCGCCAACACTATGGATTCTTTAGATTTGAAATAGTAATAAACGTTTCCAAGCGGCACGTCAGCCAATTGGGCTATGTTTGCTAGTGTGGTAGTGCTAACACCTTGTTCGTGGAACAACTTGTCAGCTGCAGTAACTAAGCGACTGCGTTTATCATTACGTCGAGCCATGAGATAACCCCTTTATGCTTGTATCGAATCAAATTTGTTTAAAAACGGCTAAACTAATATGCTTAACCAACTTCATGAGGCCATTATACACGGGGCAGGTTATAGTTCAACACCTAAATGAATGGGATTTACTAACTAACGATAATCGGTATATTGTCATCGACAAGCGGTAGTTTTAGTTGGGTTTTAAGTGAACTTTTATATGGCAGGCCCGCTGGGGGATGGTGGCTTAACCGTAAGCACAGGGCCTGAGGGCCCGGTGGTAGAAATAACTGGGCCACTACCGGTGGCGCTTGTTGAGCTAGAACTAGGGGTAGCTGCGGCGCTGCTAGCGCTAAATCCGGCGGAATTAAATAGCGTGTTGTATCTAGCATTGAGCTCAGATAATTCACGATTAATCGTCATAATTGATTTGCCTTGTAAATCAGGATTAGATTGACGCCATGGTAATTTGTTAGCTCGATCTTCATCGTGTGCAGTACTATATTTAACTACTTCTTGCCAAATAGCTATAAGTTCTGCTTTGTTTGGGTTGGTGCTGTTGTTCAGCGCTGTATTCATTGGCGTAAAGACTTCAGATAAATCTAGATGCATATGATGTTCAGTAAGTAATATTATCGCTAGATGTAATACGTCTAACGATCTGCCCATGGTTAATTGAATTTTATTCGAATTATTGACTTGTTTGTGTCGAACTATTAAATCAGCTAAAGCAACAATAGAATGTTCACGGTGCTCATTAGGCACATCTGTGCCTAACTTGAAAATAGTATGCTGTCCAACAACTTGGATATCAGCCAAGGTAATTTCGTGCCCATTTTCAGTTAAAACTAAGGCTGAGTTTTTGCCTTCAGTGTTTAAACTGACGTTACTATAAAATATAGCTTCGTTAAGTATGTCTAATATTTCTAGTTTTTCAAAATCGCCACGCTTGTCATCACGTGATTTTCTACCCTTTTCAGCACGTTCGGCCCAGCGTAATCTCATGCCCTGGATGTTTCTACCGTATTGGTTTTCTAAGGCTTGATCAAGATATGCCATTAATTTCGGGTGTTGTGCATCAATGATCAACTGTACTTGATCTAAAGTTTCGATCCTAGGCAGAGCCATAATACCATCTCGAGCTGCTATTAAATGCTCGATAGTTATAGGCCCAGCAGTGTTATCATGATATGCCAGTTCTTTATAAGCGTTAAGCTCAGTAAGTTTTGAATTCAAACAAGGAATAAAAGTTTTTTCTGGTCCGCCGCGCATGACTATTTTACGCCAGGCAGCCATAAAGGTAGACTGTTTCCATAAACCCAGCTTGTCACCTCGGATAGCAGTAATTAATGGGTGTGCTGTGGGGCGGGCTTGAACTTGCATGCGTGGGAAGGTGGTAAGTGGCGGTACTTCTTTGTCGTCGCTACCGTCATCGCTATTATCATCGTGGCGTTCAATTTCAACTGCATCGACGGCAGTACTACCAGTTGTACTACTGCCGTCGTCGTCTTCGTCGTCTGTAGGCGTATGGCCTGTTGTCGATCCGTACATGGTAGTTTTTACCTCTTTCTATGTATATATAGACCTCGAGGGTAAAAAAAAGTTCAAAAGTATATACTCTGTGTATACACACTGAGCATGGGCTTGCAATCACTGCATTGACCGTTATAGATTATAATCAAAATGCAGGATTTTCTGATGTTAAATTTGTGCAAAAATATTTTGCTAAACGTGATTCTATTAATTGCAGCGATTGCCAGTATCTCTGTCCCAAGATTATTAGAAAATAGATGGCTACTAAATAATTTTGTGGTTCTTCTGACTATGACTATTGAACCAGCAACTACAGTTAACTTAAAACGCGTGAATATTGATGATAGGATTGCCGACTATAGAAAAAGCCTCAGTGGATGGGCAATATTACCATACAAAGTTGTCGTTGTTGAAAGTTCAGGCTATGGCAATCCATTTACAGATATTTTAAAAAATGCACCTCACATTAAATACATTTCTACTAAATTGCCCTGTATTTCATATCGCGGTAAAGCCTACGGTGAGGCAGAAATTTTAAAATATGCTATGGAAAATGTTATCAAAAATGACAAAATTCATATAATGAAAGTAACTGGACGCTATGCCCCAGAAGAAAATTTAAAAACAATCACAGATATATTGCGCGCGCAAAAACCAAGGCTTATGGTTAGGCGAGGTATTAGTCAGTGGTTTGTGGCTTACTGGCCACTTTTTCAAAAAATAGCGGCCAGCTGCATAAAATCTTGTAATATTAACGGAGGTGGTACTTTCGAAGATCACTTGCAATTACTGAGTTATACTGAACATGCATTAGAATACAAAGAGCGCATAAAAGTTATTTCAACTTATAGTGGCACCGATAATAAAATTGTAGAGTATATGTAAGCTACTATGCCCAAACCAAAGATCAGCATGCCATAACCGCCAAGATCGCGACCGGAGCAAAATAGCGAATTAATACCAGCCAGATATTAAACAGTAGCTGATTATGCAAATTCATTGCAGTTTGCATGCGTTTCTTATCCATGATCCAGCCAGCAAAGATCGCGAAACCTAAAGCGCCGGTAGGTAAAATAATATTAGTAGCAAAATCTGCAACCGCAGTAAAAATGTCATAACGATCGAATATGCGCACGTCTTCTAAAATATTAAACGACAGCATAACAATTATGCCTATAAACCAAGCTAATAAACCGACGATAATCGAACTAGTCTTGCGTTTTAATTTTGCTTGCTCATCAAGGATTATCACCAATGGCTCAGCCATGGAGATTGACGAGGTCCAGGCTGCGAACCACAACATTAAGAAAAACAGGCCGCCAAATAGCGTACCAGCTGGCATTTCGTTAAACGCTATCGGTAATACGGTAAACATTAAACTTGGGCCGCTCTCTGGTGGCAGGCCATAGGCAAAAACTAGCGGGAACATTGCCAGCCCAGAAACTAGGGAACAAATAATTAGCATTATTGCGATTAATAACGAATCTGCACCAATTTTAGTCTTAGCTGATACGTAACAACCGTAAGTTAGCATGCAGCCAGCGCCGATAGCTAATGCAAAGGCAGCTTGGCCTAAAGCGTTAATCATTACTTGTGGATTTAGTTTGCTAAAATCGGGGGTGAATAAAAAGTCTAGGGTGCGTGCGAATTCACCGACAAAAGCGCTATAAAGCATGAGTATTAATAACACTAAAAATAAACCCGGCATCATGATGCGCGATGCTTGTTCTAGTCCTTTATGGATGCCACGTGCCACGACTAACAGCGTTAAAGCCATAAATATGCTGTGCCAAAACAATAACTCGAGTGGGCTATGTAAAAAATGCTGCCAATGCTGCAAGATTTGTTGTGGGTTTAAGTCTTTTAGTTGCCCAGTCCAGATTTTAAAAATATATGCGATTGACCAGCCAGCGATGACGCTGTAAAAAGCCAAAACCAATAGTAGCGCTAAAGCCCCCCACCAGCCCAACCAACCCCAGGCGCGGGATTGTTGATTTTCGTGCGCTAGTTTTTGCATGCAGGCCACTGGATTAGCTCGCCCTAAGCGTCCTAGCGTCATTTCACCCATTAAAATCGGTACGCCTATGAGGAACATAGCTAATACCAAAACCAACACAAACGCGCCACCACCGTTGGCGCCAGCCATATACGGGAATTTCCAGATTGGACCAAGACCAACCGCCGCACCAGCAGTAACCATAATAAAGTTAAAATGCGAAGACCAACGCTGCTGGATCATGGATAATTGCACCCTGTTTTTCGATTTTGTAATAAAGCCACAAGCTAATACTAGCCTGGTTGTGGCTTAGGATGCAACCAAGATGAGACTAACTTATAGGATGGTGCCACGTGTGGATGAGACTATAATTGATTTTTTTTTGTTCCCTGCCCCTGCTACGCAATCGTCTTCCTTGTTGGCGTCGGGGTTCGTTCTAAGGTGGTTTATAATTTTGAGTGAGTTTTGTTTAGTAAGTGCAATATTTTTTTTCATTGCGTCTATAGCTTCCCCGGTCATGCCTTTTTTATTTCTTTCTAACGAGCGTTCCCAATAGCGTATAATGTTGTTATCAAAAGCATGTTCAATTAGCATTGTACTAGTTTTATTTATATTTGTACCTTTAGCTGCTTTAATCCAAACTGGATCTCCGCCTACTTCATTTTTAAACGCTATTAACACTTCCACCATGCGTAGGATCATTGCATCTTCAGGTGACATTGTATTCGGATTCATTTTTTCTAATTCATTCCTTCTTTGGAGAATAGCGTCTCTGCCAGCTGCGTTAAAATAAGGTACTATATGTCCATTCATAATCACAAAAGCATTCATTATGTAATTGTCTGCACAGGTAGCTTTAACTCTCAACATTAATCTAGGTTCTTTGAGCTTTTTGTTGGCTTTAACAGCTTGTTCCGCGATAAAAGTCAAAATCTGCAACCGTTCTTGATATGAAGCGTAAGATGCTCTCTCACCTGCTACATACTCTAAAGCTTTCCAGTCGCCATCTTCATTTTCTTCTGCTGTGAACTTGATTAGGGACATAGGCTGGCCAGGTTTTTTTACCGCTACAGTAGACACATCATCAACAATTGTAACTGTAAATTCTAACTTGTCACCAAAATACTTTTGAATTTCTTCTCGATCAGTTGTCTTTTGTTCTTTGAGCAAATCGTCAGTGGTTTTGGTTTTTTCTCTTGCCGTAGCGTAACCGGGTGTTTCTACACGACGTTTGACAGTGTTTTGCGATTCAGTTAATGACTCTGCAGCTTTTTCTATTTTAAATTCTTCTGATGGCAATGGGTCGTGGGTTGAGAAGGTTAAAATTCTCATATCCATGTTGCGTACCGTAGTAACTTCAACTTCTTCTTCATCATCTTCTTCTGCTCTATCGATGATATTGATATTAGCAAAATCAAAGTCATTGGCACGTAAGTGACCTAGTAATTTCTTTAAATTTAAATTTAAGTTGATTAAGTTCAATTTAGCTGGTTTCATCGGCAAATGGGTAAAAAAACTTTTCATGGTGTTGAACGAAGCTTGGTTTTCGCCGGTAGCATAAGCTTCTCGTTTTCCAGCTAACTGTAACTGTGCGGCTAATTCTGCTAATAAAAAATTTACATAATTTTGTAAATTTCCGCGTTGTTTGTCATCAATGTCATAAGTAATAGTAATATCAGTGTCACTTGCATAATGTTGCGGAATTAAGGTGGTAAAATCTTCGTTAGCAGCTGCCGAGGCAGCACCAGCTTTAAATGCTAGGCCGGAGAATTTGCACATAGCTGCAACTGCGTCGTTGCGTTCCTTTTCTGATATAGTACTGATGCGACTATATTGATCGATAAGTCTTTTGAATTCTATTCTATCGGTAGCAGAAGTAATTTCTCGGGTTAAGAAAATATCATTCATAGCGTTTAGTAATTCTTTTTTCCAATCTCTGTCGTCACAAGCATTGAGGCATGCACTTAGCTCATCTTTGGTAAACATGTTTTTTTTGACTAAATCGACTAATGGCATGGTTTTCTCCAACGCTGCTTCTCTATAGTTACAATATATAGACCGGCCGGAGCAGAAAAAGTTCATTTTGGGGATGGGCTCTAACAAATTTTTTGGGTTTTTTGCGGGGTGGGGTAGGTGTATAATCACTGGCTTGGTTATGGTGGGGTATTATGGATGAGGTGTAATAGAGATGATTGTAATTTGTTTTTTTGCTGGGCCATAATACCAGAAAATTCTATATGCTGCTGGAGTGTTATTTTCAGCATAAGCTTCGAATACTTCTTCATTGTTTGGACCTACTAGTGAAGTAAATTTATGGGTATTTAACCCCGGATGTCGAGGATTGGTTTCTAAATAACCTAAAGCTTTTCTCACTGCCTTAAGCCTTTTTGTCAGGGTGTTATTATTTTCTAATTCATCAAGATCGTTATTAGCTTGTTCTGTAAACAACAACAAAAAAGGCATTACTCTATCTCATCATCCGCGTATTTAGCAAAACCACCCCTCGGCTTTAGTTTACCAGCCTTTGCATCAGCTAAACCACGCCTTATTTTCTTTAGGGAAATTTTATCATCAAATAACCATTTTTCACTAGCTGGAATTTCTATAAGTGGGTCTAGAATAATGCGATGATCTTTGGTGACAGTCACTGCAAAACCACTGATATCCGCAGCCAATGCGCCTAGAGTTATTCTACCTTTAGAATCAGGTCGTAAGATTCTGGGGTGCATAATTTATGTTCCTATTCATATCTTATAATGAGTATTATAGGGTTGGGTGGGAATCTGGTCAAGTGGGTATTTATCAATGTGGGAATAAGTTTTAACTAAAGTACAATAAATTGCTATCTGTACTGAAAATGGTTTATGTTAGGCTCATCAAATTGCTAGACTAATATATAACCTTGGAGTACTCAGCTTTGGACGTTAAGCTTCCCACCCCGAAACTCAAAACCCGTACTCCGGATCCAGTGCTGGAACAAGCGGCCACCGCCCAAGGCCTGCATCCATTGTTGGCGCGTATTTTAGCTTCGCGCCCGCAGCCAGCAAATACGGCTATGCGCCAAATGCTAGCGCCCAAGCTTAGTTGTTTAGATCATCCGTTAACCATGCGCGATATGGATAAAGCTAGCTGTCGGTTAGCAGATGCGATAATTAATAAACAAGTAATTGGTATCGAAACTGATCATGACTGCGATGGTCAGACTAGTCATGCAGTTTTATTTTATAATTTAGTGCATAAATTTAAGCACCCAGAACATTTGCTGCGCTCGTATATCGGCCATCGCTTAACCGAAGGTTATGGTTTATCTGCCAAAGTTGCAGAGCGAATTTTACAGGATAACCCTCAGCCAAATTTAATTATTACTGCGGATAATGGCTCAGCGGATGAACCGCGGATTGCGCAATTAGTTGCAGCTGGAATTGAAGTAATAGTAACTGATCATCACCAATTACCAATTGCTGGCCCGCCTAAAAGTGCGTTTGCCTGTTTAAATCCGACGCGTGATGATTGTGAATATACAGATCCATACATAGCTGGTTGTATGGTAGCGTGGTTATTAATGGCAGCAACGAGGTTAGAATTAATAAAACGTAAGTATTTGCCGGCAGATACAGAAAAACTAACTGATAGTTTAGATTTTGTAGCAGTAGGCACTGTGGCTGATTGCGTGAGTATGGCGCGCAGTCAAAACAATCGGGCCATAGTTACATATGGCTTAAAATTAATTAATGCCGGAATTAAACCTTGTTGGCAAGCGATCAAGCCGTTAGTAAATGGTCAGATTACTGCAGAAGATTTGGGTTTTAAAGTAGGGCCATTATTAAATAGCGATGGCCGTTTAGCTTCAGCGTTTGGCTCGGTGAGTTTTTTATTAGCCCCGGATCTAGCCGAAGCGCAACAATGGACTGCATATTTACAAGAGCAAAATCAATTACGTAAAGATATTCAAAATATAGTAACCAAACAGGGAATGTTATTAGCGGCTGAACAGGCTCTAGGTGGACGCTATAGCTTATGTATTTTTTTACAAGACGGGCACTCTGGGGTACATGGTATTTCTGCAAGTCGCATTAAAGATAGTTTTGGTCGGCCCACGGTATTCTTAGCGCCGAAACAAGGTGAAGAAAATTTATTCACCGGTTCTATTCGCGGCATAGCTGGGTTTGATGTGGGCGCAGCAATCCAATGGTTAATAAAACATAATCCAGATTTATTAATTGCTGGCGGTGGGCATGCAGGAGCTGGCGGCGTGACGTTAATGAAAAATAATTACCCTGTATTTTACGAGCAATTTGAATTAGCCGTACGCCAGCAATTAGTAGAAACTGATTTGGGCCCAGTGATCTGGACTGACGGCGTGTTGCCTATGCAGTGGTTAAATCTGGACATACTGGAAACTCTTGCGCAACTTGAGCCATTTGGCCGCGAATTTGAAGCGCCAGTATTTCAGCTGAATGCGGTGTTAGAAAATATTCGTGCCATTGGTGATGGCACCCATGCGCGGGTTGAGTTAACAGTAGGTACACAGCGTTTAAATGGCGTGTGGTTTGGTTTTCGCCAGCATAGTCAGGCACCGATGCCGGTGGCAGCAGGGGATAAAGTTAGCTGTGCTTTTATGCTCAAAGGTAACGATTTTGGCGGTATTAAGCGCTGTGAGGTGCAGATAGTGTGGTTGGGGATGGTTGTTTAAATAACTACTTTACATAAATCGCATTTTACGGCATTCTTTACACCTAGGCAATAAACAAGATTATTTTCATGCTAGAAACCAATCCCCTAAGCAACGGCCTCGAAGATCTCATTTCCCGTACCCAGCAGTTACGGGGGTATCTTTGACATTGACGCCAAAATCGAACGTGTCGAAGAAGTAGCTCGCGAGTTAGAAGACCCAGCAGTATGGGCTGATCCCGCCAAAGCCCAAAGTCTTGGCAAAGAGCTCGCTCAGCTTGAGACCGTGGTAAACAGAATTAATAATCTAGACGAGCGTTTTAGTGAAGCCAAAGATTGGCTGGAATTAATTATTGAACATCAAGATCAAGAAGCGTTTAAAGAATTAACCCAAGAGTTACAAGCGCTAAATAATATAGTTGCAGATCTAGAATTCAAACGCATGTTTGCTGGCGAGATGGATAGCCATTCGGCGTTTGTAGATATACAATCTGGTTCTGGTGGCACCGAAGCGCAAGATTGGGCTGAAATGTTATTACGCATGTATTTGCGCTGGTCGGAGCAACACGAGTTTGCAACGACGTTAATAGAAGTATCAGACGGCGATGTTGCTGGGATCAAAAGTGCGACGATTAAAGTTGATGGCGCGTATGCTTTTGGTTGGTTACGTACGGAAACAGGGGTGCATCGTTTAGTGCGTAAATCGCCATTTGATTCTGGAAACCGTAGGCATACTTCTTTTGCGTCAGTATTTGTCTATCCAGAAATAGACGACGACGTAAATATTGAGATTAATCCAGCAGATTTACGGATTGATACTTATCGTGCGGGTGGTGCTGGCGGTCAACATGTAAACCGTACGGATTCGGCGGTACGGATCACACATTTGCCAACTAATACAGTAGTGCAGTGTCAGAATGATCGTTCGCAGCATAAAAACAAAGCTCAAGCCATGAGTCAATTAAAAGCAAAATTATATGATTTAGAAGTGCAAAAACGCAATGCCGAAAAACAGGTTTTAGAACAAGGTAAGTCTGATATTGGCTGGGGCAGTCAGATTCGTTCGTACGTATTGGATCAATCCAGAATTAAAGATCTACGTACCAAAGTAGAGAATACTAATACGCAAGCAGTACTAGATGGCGATTTAGATATGTTTATTGAAGCAAGTTTAAAAAGTGGGTTATAAAATGACGACAGAAATTGATAATGAATTACTAAATGAGCAACTATTACAACGCAGACATAAATTAGCGGCTTTGCGCAGTAAAGGCAATGCCTTCCCTAATGATTTTCGGCCGAGTAATTTGGCTGCAGATATTAACGCTGCGCATGCCAATAAAGACAATAGCGTATTAGAAGCTGAGAATAACGCAGTGCAAATCGCTGGTCGCATCATGATGCGCCGCTTAATGGGTAAAGCTAGTTTTGTACATGTACAAGATCGTACTGGTAAAATACAATTATATGTTCGCCAAGAAGATTTACTTACTGGCAATTATGAAGAATTTAAAGATTGGGATATTGGTGATATAATCGGTGCCAGTGGGGTATTATTTAAAACTAAAACTGGTGAGTTGTCAGTTAAAGTCAAAGAAATACGCTTGTTAACCAAATCTTTGCATCCATTGCCTGACAAATGGCATGGCTTATCGGATCAAGAAATTCGTTATCGGCAACGTTATTTAGATTTAATTGTTAACGAAAAATCCCGACAAGTATTTCAAACACGCATTAAAGTCATTCAAATTATCCGTGACTTTTTTAATAGTAAAGATTATTTAGAAGTTGAAACACCGATGATGCATGTGATTCCGGGCGGTGCTGCAGCGCGGCCGTTTGTTACGCAGCATAATGCGCTGGATATGCAGTTATTTTTGCGCATCTCGCCTGAGTTGTATTTAAAACGCTTAGTAGTCGGTGGCTTAGAGCGTGTGTTTGAAATCAATCGCAGTTTTCGTAACGAAGGCTTGTCTACTCGACATAATCCAGAATTTACCATGATTGAATTTTATCAGGCTTATGCTGATTATAATGATATGATGGATTTGACTGAAGAATTATTAAAATTAATGACGCAGAAAATTTTGGGTGACACCATGGTGCCATACCAGGGACAAGTTTTCGATTTTGGTAAAAAAATTGAACGCTTAACAATTCCAGAATCGCTGGTAAAATATAATAGCGATTTAACCAACGCCATAGTAACAGATAAGAACAAATTAATTGCTTATATGCAGGCGAAACATTGTAAAGTCGAAGAGCATTGGGGCTTGGGCCGTTGTCAATTTGAATTATTCGAACATAGCGTTGAAGACAAATTATTAGATCCAACTTTTATTACTGAATACCCAACTGAAGTTTCGCCGTTAGCGCGCAAGAACGATAAAAATCCAGAAGTGACGGATCGCTTTGAGTTATTTGTTGGTGGTCGTGAAATTGCTAATGGTTTCTCAGAATTAAATGATGCTGAAGATCAAGCAGAACGCTTTATTGCCCAAGCTGTTAGCAAAAACGCTGGCGATCAAGAAGCTATGCATTTTGATGCAGATTATATCCGCGCTTTAGAGTATGGGATGCCGCCAACTGCCGGTGAAGGTATTGGTATAGATCGATTAGTTATGTTATTGACCGACTCTGCGTCAATTCGTGATGTACTATTGTTCCCGCATATGCGTTTAGATTTAGTTTCGCCGCATGTGCGTTTAGAATAATAGCTGTAATTGAAGGGGGGGAATTTGCGTGCTTAGCGGTTCGTTGCGTAATGCATCGGTAATTACGGCTAAGCCTATTCCTCCGCCATCTTTGTTTTGGCAAGAACGCACTATGGTACCAGCTATAGTTTCTCGTTCTGGTCCGCCAGCAGTAATTTGATCGCCTGGGTGTAAACCATCTTCGTTAGTTTTAAATACATATAGGCTGCGTTTTAGTTTGCCACGATGTTGCATGCGCGCAATAACTTCTTGTCCACGATAGCAGCCTTTGTTAAAACTCACTGCATTTAAGGCCGGTAAATTTAAATCATGTGGAAAAAATTCATCTACAGTTGCTGGATATAACTCTGGCAAGCCAGCTTGTATATCTAACAGATCCCATACATAAGGATCAACATGCTTTGCATGGTTACTACAATGTTGCCATAATTTGCTGACTAGATTAAATGGCCCGTAAATTTCCCTGCGTTCATGAGTGATATTTAGTATTGCTAGATCTGAATGCTTAAAACTAGGTAGATCTATTTGATCGCTACACAAGCCAAAACCACATAAGTGTTCGGAAACTATGTGCATTTGGACCTTAGAAAAGATCGCATATTTTTGTAACTCGTTTATAGTAGGCTCTATCAAGCTATTTGGCATGCGTAGATAATAGTTATCATGCTGGTACCAGATGCGAAATAAGCTCTCGACGCGGCCTTTAATGTTGCAGTACGCACCTAAAGTATGTTCCCCAGCTTTTAAACCTAGAACTTCACACGTAATCTGGCCTTGTAGAAACTTGCCTGCATCTGGGCCGCTGACTTTAAGAATAGCAAAATGGCTAAGATCAACTAGTATTTTTGAGCATGGTGTAGAAATTGGAAATTGTTGTATAAATTGTTGCCAGTTTTGTGTCATGATTTATATTCTACAATCTATAAGGATATTTGGTATGGTAACTGTAAACGATTCAGAAAACAACCTATCTATAATACAGTGGCGCTGTAAGCGTGGTTTGCTGGAGCTAGATATCATGCTGCAGCATTTTTTTGAGCAAGTTTATGCTAAGTTATCGCCAGAAAAACAAAGCTTATTTGAAAAATTATTAGCTTGCGAAGATCAAGATCTACAGCGCTGGTTAACCGGTACTGAACTGGCAGCCGATCCAACTTTACAAGATATGATTTTAGTTATTCGGCATATGCATGCGCAAACACTAGCTAGCAATTAATGCCAGTCTATATTGCCAGCTCGGCGTGGTTTATAGCTATAGCTAGTGGTTTTTATTTAAGCGCAGCTTTGGCGATATTATTAATTGCTTGGCCATGCTGGCTTAGCGGCTTATGCTTGTTGGGACTGCTCTTTGATTATCAGCGCATAATTAAATTACATGGCTTACGTACACATCGCAGCTCAGTCTTGGCGCTACTAGCTGATTGTGATAAATGGCGTTATCGCTTAGCCTCGGGACGGCAGTTTAAGGCTAAGTTAATTAAACATAAGTCTTACTGTAGCCGCATAGTGTTGATTTTATATTTAAGCCATATGCGTGGTGGCAGATATATAGTTATACCGCGAGATGCGCTTTCGCGGCGTAATTATCGCAGCTTAGCGCTTAAGATAAACAGCTAAACTATAAGTACGCAATAGGTCATATCGTTAAAGCTAGATTAATACTCAGTTAACCTCTGATCAAATTTGCCGATAGAGTTTATAGCTAGGTTATAAAAGTATTAATGCTATGCAAGAAGAACAACAGGTTGATTTGCACCTAATTCAAGAAGTGCAACACGGTAATAAACAGGCGTTTGATGCGCTAGTAATTAAATACCAATATAAAGTATTTAAACTGGTGGCGCGTTACATAAACGATCCTAGTGAGGTGTTGGATGTAACGCAAGAGGCTTTTATTAAAGCCTATAAATCACTGGATAATTTTCGTGGTGACAGTTCTTTTTATACCTGGTTATATCGCATAGCGGTAAATACTGCGAAAAATCATTTGATCTCTCGTGGCCGACGCGTGCCAGAATCTGATTATGAAATTTCTGAAATTGAACAGTTCTTGTCGAAAAAAGACGTCAAAGAATACTCCACACCAGAGCGCACTTTAATGTACGATGAAATGGAGCATATGTTGTTCGATATTATTGAAGACTTACCTAGCGATTTACGCACTTCAATTATGTTACGTGAAATCGAAGGTTTAACCTATGAAGAAATTTCCGAAGTAATGGGCTGTCCAGTAGGTACCGTACGTTCGCGGATTTTCCGTGCCCGCGAGGCGATTGAGAAAAAAATCGAACCCTATATGAACCGCGAAGGCGATCAAGTAGGTTAGGAGTCACGCTTTATTCTTTGTTGGTATAACAACAATTAGTTTCGTGGATAAAATAAAAGCAAATTAAAGCTAATAAATAGCAGCCAATCAATGGCGCAAAGCTTAAGTTGTAATCTAAGTGTGAGTAATCAAGTAATATTCCAGAGATAGTTTGTAATAGTGCACCAAACAGCATAACTATACTATTAGTTAGAGCAATTGTAGTTGCGCGGATACTGGTAGGTGTAGCCTCGGAAATTAATGAATAGCATAACAGCATTGAACTGGTAAAAAATCCAAAAGTTAAATGTAAAAGATATAGCAACCATAATGGCAGCATCGGTGCGAATAAAATACCGCCAATTGAACAAAATGCACCAATAGTGCCAATAAACATGGGTATTTTACGTAGTCTTAAGTAATCAGATAGCCAACCGATGGTAGGGCCGCCGATAGCAATGCCAATAAAAGTTAGTGTTGTAATCTGTGCTGCTGAGGGTCTAGATAATTCATAGTTATTAATTAGAAACGACACGCCCCATAATTCTGAATAAGTAGTTATAGGCGCAACCATTAGGCCACCAAATATCGCCACCAGCCAAGTTTGTTTGCATTTGAGTACTGCTAAAATTTTGCTGTTAGTTTTATGGGTATTTTTTGTTGGTGCTTTATCTTTAATAATTGCCCATAGGATAAACGCCAGTACGGCACCAATTATTGCTGAAAGCAACATAGTTTGCCGCCAACCGTAGGCATCTACCGCATATGCGGCAGGTTTGCCGCCAATTATGGCGCCAGTTACGCCTAATAAATTGGTTAAGCCCACGATAAAGCCGAATTTATGATTTGGAAACCAGGTGGCGCCTAATTTTAAGCAGCCAACAAAAGCGAATGCTGAACTAAAGCCAATTAAAACACGACACATATCAGCTAATAACATGTGGTTGGCATTAGCAAATACCAAGCTGCCAAAACTGATGGTTAAACATGCGGCAGTTAATAAATAGCGTGAACCGTAGTGGTCAATGAGCCAGCCTACCGGAATTTGTGCTAAGGCGTAGGCATAAAAGTAACAAGCGGATAAGCTGCCCAGGCGCGCCAGGCTAACGTCAAATGATCCCATTAATTCTGGAATCATCACGCTGATGATTACGCGGTGGATAAATTCAAATAAATAAAAAATGCCAGCTGCTAGCCATATAAGCCAAGAGCTCAAATTTGCTTGCTGCAAAGTATCTTACCGTGGTTGCGTTTGTCGTACAACTATGTTCCCAGTGTACTCAATTAGTTGTTGCAGTACAACTAGGATTGCAATGCTGCTTAGTACGACGAGGGGATCAGTCTGGTTAATACTCTTTTCAATGGCCAGCTGCCCTAGGCCACCAGCGCCCAATGCTCCACCAATAGTCGAAAAGCCTACCATGAGAGCACAGGTTTTGCTGCTAGCAGTTATGATTTCAGGCAAGCTTTCTGGCAGGATAATTAGCCAAAAAGTTTGAAATTTACTGGCGCCCATGGCTTTGCCAGTTGCTTGCCATTGGTTATACAAGCTAAACGTAGCAGTATAAATACGATGTGCTAATAATAAAATGCCAGCTGTGGCTAATGGAATCACACTGGCTACAGAATACGAGTAATGTTTATTAATTAACCAGTTCATTAAGGGGATAAATAACAACATGATTAATAAATACGGTATAAATTTGGCTAAGTGCATTAGGCTGAAAAAAATATAATAAAGACCCCTAACCGGCTTATTATCCACTGCCGCTAAATTGGCTATGAATATTCCTAAAGGTATGCCAATTAAAATTGTCATTAAACTGGCTGATAAGACCATGAATAAAGTTTCGCGTAGGGCATTAATTAATGTTGGTAACATAGCCGATAATCTCGCTTTGTAGGCCATTAGAGTTTAGGAATTTTATTGCGTCTTGTACAATACTGTTGGCGCCGTAAACTTCGATTAACATAAAATTAATTACCTTATCGAGTATTTTTTCTTGATAAGCCTGAATAATATTCATTTTAAGTTCGTAAGCATCGATAGTATTACCGAGGATTTCATCTGGCTCTAGGCTGTCGATAAAGCTTATACGTACGATGGCATGATGTTCAGGCGAGTCTTGCGTGACAATTTTTCGGCGTAGAGAACTAGGTAGTTCATGTTTGGTAGCAAAACGCACAAAATCTTTAGCTATATCTGAATTCGGATTGGTAAATAAATCATATACCGAGCATTTTTCAACGATGCGGCCTTGTTGCATTACGATCGCAGTTTGGCATAAAGTTTTAATTAATTCCGCGTCGTTAGTAGTGATCATGATAGTTAATTGTAATTCTTGTTGCAATGCGCGTAATAAATTAGCTAGGTTTTCGCTGGATTTTGTGTCTAGAAGAGTAAAAATATCATCGCAGAGTAAAATTTTTGGATTATTCACCAGATTGCGCGCTATATCAGCTAATATAGCTTGGTAATTTGATAGACTGCTTGGATAACTAGTAGCTTTTTGGTCTAAATCAACTTTGGTTAATGCTTGGATGACTAATTTATTGATATCGTCTTTATGTTTATTTTGAATTTGTAACGGTAAAGCAATATTCTGGAATAAGTTTTTGCTGCCTAGAAAATTTGGTTTCGCGGTAACATAGCCAATAGCGCGCCGTGCAGCGCATAATTCTTTGCTGGCCATAAAGGTTAGATTCTTGTTATCTATAGATACAATCCCAGTTAAGGGGCGATCTAATAAGCCAATGCAACGTAACAGGGCGCTTTTTCCGGCTCCAGCGCGACCAATAATCGCCAGAATTTCCCCAGTGGTAACGTTTAGGTTGATACTTTTTAGATAAAGCTGCTCTTTGCCTTTATTGGTATAGGAGCTTTCGACGTCCTTGAGGGCGATTATTTGTGAATCTTCCATAAATCAAAACCCGGTATGCCTTTGATTCAGTGTAATTTAGTTAAGTACTTTTTTCAAATCAAGCCTTGAGGCTATCTTGTGTGTAAGTTAAATAAGTAGCAATGTAATGGTTATGAAATCCGTAGGGGCGGACCTCCGTGTCCGCCCTTTTAAAATTAAACCTTGCAACCATCCATCTGGTCCGGCCGATCAGTAAAAATTGCCGTTACGCCGCGCTCTAGCCATAACTTGGCAAGTGCTGGCTCATTCACAGTATACAGCAAGACCGGAATTTGGTTTTTAGTTGCTAAAGCCAAGTCTGGTTCAGTTATAGTCTTAACGTTGCAGTTAATACTGGTAAAATTATGCTGTTGGGCAATAGCTATAGTTTTGTCGGTGAAAATATCGATCAAATAGGCTATCGGTAAATTTGGTAACAATTTACGCAGTGCGATTATAGCTTCTGTATCAAAACTAGAAACCAACGGTAAACTAGCAAATAAATTAGCGTATTGCGCCAAAAAGCTAGCCATTTTGTCTGCATGTTTTTGTGGCTGGTCCGTTGCGCCTTTGATCTCAATGTTCATTTGTAAGTTTAATTTAGCGGCTAGCTTGACAGTATCGAGTAAAGTTGGGATCACCTGCTTAGGGTAAGCTGGTTGATACCACAGTCCGGCTTCAAACTGGCTAAGCTCAGATAAAGTATAATCGCAGATTTTACCGTGGCCGTTAGTAGTACGATCAATAGTCTCGTCGTGCATTACTGCCCATTGATTATCACTAGTTAATTGTACATCAAACTCTATCCAATTTAGGCCTAATTCTGCAGCGTGTGTAAAACTACAAAGCGTATTTTCTGGCCTCAGGCCTGCAGTGCCGCGATGGCCGATTAGTTTAAACTTAGGGGCTGGGTTTAGAATTAGCATATTTGCAACATACCAGAGTAAAGTTTATGATTGAGATTCTTTAATAGTAGTCAACAATAGGACTAGCAACCAGTGTTAACGCTAACACCCAATCGACGCTTGGCGGCTTTCTTATTGCAGCAACATAATACTCAGCAAGCTAAACTGCATAAAAATAGTTGGGAAACTCCACAAATTTATCCATTAGAAGCATGGATTTCGCAGCTATGGCAATTGTGCTTAGAAAATACTAACCAAGCAAGCAGACCATTATTAAATGTATTACAACAGCAGGTGTTGTGGGAGCAAATAATTCAAGACTCTAGTGTTGGTGTAGAATTATTAAGGATTAACCCCACTGCTAAGAACGCCTTACAAGCTTGGAAATTTTTATGCCAATGGCAAGTAAGCATAAATAAATTAGCCGCATATGCAGAATTTTCAGTTGATACACAAGCGTTTTATATTTGGCTACAAGTATATTTGCAGTGGTTAGAAGATAATAATTATCTAGACTTTGGTTTAATGGTTAATAAACTAATAACTTTAATACCGTTTATAAGCGATAAACTGCCGAGCAATATTTGCCTAATGGGTATAGATGATATGCCGCCGCAATATGCAAAATTAATTGCGGTAATAGCTGAACATGGCGTGACAATCGAGCATAAGGCTATTTTAGTTGCAGGAGCGGCAACATCTAGAAGTGAATTCTCTAATGAAGATACAGAGTTAACTGCAGCTGCAGCTTGGGCACAGCAACAAATTCAAATAAATAGCAAGCAAACTATTGGGGTCGTAATTCCTGAATTGGAAAGCAAACGCCAAAAAGTAGTGCGTATTTTTACTCGCGTGTTGCCAACAGAAATTATGAATATCTCTGCTCCATTGTGTTTGTCTAGTTATCAAGTGATCGATACAGCATTGCTAATATTACAACTAGCCAAGCCAGTGATTAATTTTAATGATTTTAGTATCTTATTAAGATCAGCATATATTGCCGACTCAGAAAGTGAGATTAATCTTCGTGCTTTGCTAGATCGTGCTTTACGTGAGCAAGCAGAAGCAAAAATTAGTTGGGGCTTATTGCAGCAATTAATTATCAATAGCGAAACTAGTTTTATAAATATAATCAATAATTTTAGTGGGCATAACGCCAAACTAAATGGCAAACACCATGCGGAATATTGGGTAGATAAAATCCAGCAACTGTTAGCTATTTGGGGTTGGCCAGGAAATAGAGGTTTAACGCTCGAAGAAACACATTTACTTAGTTGTTGGCAAGATTTATTGCATTGCTATTGTCAACTGGCAATTGTGGTACCAGAACATACTTTTAATCAAGCGTTAAAATATATTCAGCGGCTTGCAGTAGCAACTCCATTTTTGCCAGCAGAGACTGGTTTAACTAAAGTGCATATATTAGGTATTTTAGAAGCTGCCGGTTTAGTTTTTGATCAATTGTGGGTTACAGGCATGGATCGTGATAGCTGGCCACCAGATGCTGCACCTAATCCATTTATACCTCTAGAACTGCAGCGGCAAGTAGATATACCGCGCAGCTCACCACAGCGCGAATTAAAAGTTGCCAAACGCTTGACCGCAACTTTATTGCAAGGTGCGAGGCAAAATGTAATTTTTAGCTATGCGCAACATGCAAGTAATCTAATAGTTGATTTAACTATGATTAATAAATACAGTGTAAAAAATCTCGAACAAAATTCTGCTAATATAAGCTTAGAAACAATAACGGATGCAATAGCGCCAAATCTAAACGTAACCGAGCAGATTTTAGGTGGCGCCAATATTCTAAAATTACAAGTGCAGTGCCCATTTAAAGCGTACGCCGAAATACGCTTACAAGCTAAAGCGCTAATTGAACCGCCATTATATCTGACGGCAGCTGATCGTGGTAATCTAGTACATGAGATATTAGAAAACTTCTGGCAACAGTGTAACGGTTCTGCGCAACTTATTACTTGGCCGCCAGCACAGACAAATAATTTATTAAGCAATATAATTCAAGCATCTTTAAGCAAACTACAACATAAACGACCGCACACATTACAGGCTAATTATTTTGATCTTGAATATAGTCGTTTGCTAAATTTAATAACTAGATGGTTAGATTACGAAAAGCAACGTGCAGCATTTACGGTTAAAGCTCTGGAAGAAAAAATAATAATTAAAGTTGGCGATTTAATGTTAAAACTAAGAATTGATCGCTTGGACTTACTAGCTGACGGTACTGAGGTTATAATTGATTACAAAACTGGCACCACTGAGATAAATTCGTGGCTTACGGAAGATATTCTAGAGCCACAGTTGCCATTATACACGTTGCACTATGCTGATAATTTAGTAGCTTTAGCCATCGCCAATATTAAACCCGACTTGTTAAGCTTTAAGGGTGTGGGGCAAAATAAAAATTTGTTACCGGATATTAAAATCATCGACAACTGGTCGGAACAATTAAATATATGGCGAGATAATTTAACTAATATAGCTAATAGCTTTGTGCGCGGTGTAGCTGCGGTTGTACCATATACGCCGCAAATATGTAAAACTTGCAGCTTGCAAACAGTATGTAGAATTTATGATTGCTGATCAACACGTACGAGAACAAGTGTTAGATGTAACACAATCATTTTTAGTGCAGGCACCGGCAGGTTCAGGTAAGACTTCGCTGTTGGTACAACGCTACTTAAGCTTATTAGCCAGAGTTGAACAGGCACCAGAAGAAATTTTAGCTTTGACCTTTACGCGTAAAGCAGCAGCTGAGATGCGCGACAGAATTATTGCGGCACTAGAACTAGGTTTGCAAGCTATGCCATCTGCGAACCAATATTTATTGAGAATATGGCAATTGGCGCAACTAGTCCTAGCGCGAGATCGGGCTATGGGCTGGGAATTACTGAACAATCCAGCACGCTTAAAAATTCAGACTATAGATGCTTTGTGTGCCGGTATCACCAAACAAATGCCGATCGTAGCGCAATTTGGTGCGCAACCACAAATAGAAGCTCGCCCGGATGATTTATATGCATTGGCAGCAGATCGATTATTACAAGATACTGCTTGGCAACCACAGTTAAATATTATCTTACAACATTTAGATAATGACTGGGAAAAAACTAAACAATTATTAGTTTCAATGTTAAAAATACGAGAGCAATGGTTGCCAATAGTGGTTAATACCCTTACACAGCAAGACATTCGTCTAGTACTGGAGGATGGCTTACAAATTATTTCACAGCAGGCTATTGTTAATTTGCAGGCAGTTACCCCTGCGGCGTTAGATTTTAATTTGTTAGCGATCACTGCCCCAGAAACTATTGAAGATTGGTTAAGCATAGCAAATATATTATTAACTCAAGATCTAGAATGGCGTAAAACCGTTACTGAAAAACAAGGCTTTCCTGCACCAAGTAAAGCTAAAAATAAACAAGAAGCAGAGCAGCTGCGAGCTAACAAGCAAGCTATGCTCATGATGCTGGAAAACCTGAGTGTTTGTGAAACTTTTAAACAACATCTAATCGCTATAACCAAAGTCCCGCCCACTACTTACACCGAAATGCAGTGGCAAGTGTTGGACGCATTGGCTATAGTCTTGCGCGTCTTAGCTGCGCATTTGATTACGGTGTTTAAAGATGCTGGCCAAGTTGATTTTACGCAAGTAACTATCTCGGCCTTACATACGCTTAGAGCGCAAGATTTAAATGCCGATTTAGCTTTGGCGCTAGATTGCAAGATTCAGCATATATTAGTGGATGAATTCCAAGATACTTCGATTAGTCAATTTGATTTACTGCAACAATTAACTATTAACTGGGAAGTATCTGACAGCCGGACTTTATTTCTAGTTGGTGATCCTATGCAGTCGGTGTATAGATTTAGAAAAGCTGAAGTCAGTTTGTTTTTACAAGCGAAAAATTTTGGAATTAATAATATAAAGCTAAAATTTGTGCAATTGACAGTTAATTTCCGTTCCGTGCCGCAAATTGTCGACTGGATCAATAAAGTATTTGCACAAGCGTTCCCCAAGCAAGATGACATGGTTTATGGGGCAATTAGTTACATGCCAGCGCAGGCAGCAAAATTAGCTGTCGAGCAAGATTTGGCTGTCAGTTGCTTTGCACTTAACCAACAAGCAGAGACTGCAAAAATTATTGCAATAATTCAGCAGGCAAAGCTTATGCAGCCGGATAAAACTATTGCAATTTTAGTTCGCGCCAAAAGTCATTTGACAGATATTTTGCCGGCATTACGTACGGCTGAAATTGTCTATCAAGGCGTAGAATTGGAAAGCTTAAAACAACGGCCGTTGATTCAAGATTTATTAGCCCTAACACGCGCAATATTACACCTTGATGATAGAATTGCTTGGTTGGCAATTTTGCGTGCACCGTGGTGTGGTTTGAGTTTATCAGATCTACATGTTATGGCACAAACAAGTGTAACTATTTGGCAGATGTTACAGGATTCTCAAATACGCATGTTATTAAGTCCAGAAGGTCAAACTAGAGTTACTAGATTGGTTGCAGTTTTACAAGCTAGCCTTAATCAACGTGGTCGACAATCTATTGATATACAAATCCAAGCAGCTTGGGAAGCATTAGGCGGTAGGTTATGTTTAAATGCCAATAATACGTCACAAGAAGCGGAAGCCTACTTTAATTTGTTAGCAGATCTTGCTACTAAGCGTGAATTATTGAATCCTGAATTTCTAGAACAACAGTTGGCGAATTTATATTTGCCAGCAGATGCTACCGATTTAAATGCAGTGCAAATTATGACCATGCATAAAGCTAAAGGCTTAGAGTTTGATATAGTTTTGCTCCCCAGTCTAACTAAGAGTACGCGTGGTGATGAGCAAAAATTATTATTAATCGAACAACGTAATTTGCCGTACGAACATTTATTATTAGCGCCAATTAAAGCTGCTACTGAACAGCATGATCCGATCTATAAATATTTAGCTTGGAGCGAAAAGCAACGTCAGGCACATGAAGAATTACGTTTACTCTATGTAGCTGCGACACGTGCCCGGCAGCAATTATATTGTTTTGCTGATGTTGCAACCACTAGCCCGGCCAGTAATAGTTTATTATCCAATATTTGGCCAGCAGTAGCTAATGATTTTATTAATACCAATACTGTGCCGCTTATCGAGTTACAAAAACCGCATTCTTTATTAAGTCGATTACCTAAGGCTTGGTTTGTAGATAACGTATATTTGATCCCACACATTGAAACTACAGAGCAACAATTAGATACTTGGCAGCAAGACTGGGTGCGTTTGGTTGGCATAGTTGTGCATAGAATATTTTATGTAATTGCCACTACTAGTTTAGAGCATCCAATTGTAAGCAATCGCAAATTCTGGGAATTATATTTAATACATTTAGGTTTACCGCCGGCCTACTTATCGCAGGCACTAGAAGTAATTGCTCAAGCACTAACTAATACTCTGAATGATCCAGTCGGTAAAAATATTTTATCCACGCAACATGCAGAAGCATATGCCGAATGGGCCTTGACTATGCGTTATGGGCATGAGTTTAAGCAGGTGATAATTGATCGTGCGTTTGTAGATCAGGCAGGAGTGTTCTGGATCGTAGATTATAAAATTTTACATGAACCAGCAGAACTGCCGCTGGCTATAGAACGCTATGCTGCACAACTAGCTAGATATGCAAGCGTACTCAAAAATTTGCGCCCTAAAATTAGAATTAAAACTGGCTTATATTTTCCGCTGCAGACATTTTGGCATGAATTTTTGTAGTTTTAGATCTTGTGGGCAACCAATGTTAGGCATACAATACTCGGCTGTGGGTTATAACCAATATAATCTGCTCAACTTATTTTTTCAATTTTTAAGATTATTAGGGGGTTGGCAATGTCCAGCAAGAATAACCAAACTGTTACGCAAGAAGAGTTTGGGCCTATACGTAAGCTTCTGTGGCCTATTCATAGTTATGAAATTAAGAAATTCTTGCCACTTGGCATGATTATGTTTTGTATACTATTTAATTATACGTTACTTAGAGATACTAAAGATACTCTAGTAGTTAACGCCGCCGGCGCTAGTGCCATAACCTTCTTGAAGTTGTATTGTGTAACCCCTGCAGCTATTTTGTTCGTAATTTTGTACGCAAAACTAACTAACGTACTAAAACGCGAATATGTATTTTATACTGTTGTTACCCCGTTCTTAATTTTCTTTGGTATCTTTGCGTTTGTACTATATCCAAACTTAGAAGCAATCCACCCCTCTAAAGCAGTGTTAGATGGCCTATATGCATCATACCCACGTTTGGGCGGTTTTATAGATATTTATGCTTATTGGTATTACTCACTATTTTATGTGCTATCAGAAATTTGGGGTAGTGCGATGATTGCCTTGATGTTCTGGCAATTTGCCAACCAGATCGTAAGAATGAAAGAATCGAAACGTTTTTATGGTTTGTTTGTAGTAATTGGCAACGTGGCATTAGTTTTATCTGGCTTTGTAGTTAATTTCTGTTCAGAAGGCATTAAAGATTTTTATCCTAATGATACAACCGAAGCGATTTGGGGAATTTCTCTAAAATGGCTTATGGGTTCGGTAGTGATTATGGGTATAGCTGCGATGATGTTATATCGTTGGATGCATACTACAGTGTTACCAGATCCACGTTACTATGATGGTGATGAAGTTGCGATTCATACCAGCAAGAAGAAGAAATCTAAACCTGGTCTAATTGAAAGCTGTAAAATTATATTCAGCTCACCAGAACTTGGTTACATTGCTCTACTGATTATGGCTTACGGCGTAAGTATTAATTTGGTTGAAGTACAATGGAAAGAGCAATTAAAGTTCTACTTTGCTGGTGACAAAGGCGGATATAACGGCTTCATGGGCTTATACTCACTATGGACTGGTTTATTTACTATATTCTTTAGCTTGTTCATTGGTGCTAACGTCTTAAGAATTGTATCTTGGTTTACCGCGGCAGTTGTTACGCCGGTAGCGATCTTGTTTGGTGGTGGTATGTTCTTCGTGTTCATACTTTCTGCTGAAGCATTACCGTTCTTGCAAGGTACGGTTTCGAACATTCTCTCGTATTTTGGTACTAATCCAATTGCAGCTGCAGCCTTCTTTGGTGCAGGTATCGTGATTTTATCTAAATCGATTAAGTATGCATTATTCGATCCTACTAAAGAAATGGCTTATATCCCGTTAGATGATGAATTAAAGACTAAGGGTAAAGCTGCGGTTGACGTTATCGGTGGTCGTGCTGGTAAAGCTGGTGGCGCATTTGTACAAAACATGTTGTTCCTAGCTATGGCAACTAAAGATGCCGTTGCGATTGCACCAATTTGTTTCGGTGTATTCTTCTTAGTCTGTGTACTATGGGTTGTTGCGGTTAAGGGCTTGAGCAAAAAAGTTCGTGCGGCTGTAGCGCGCAGGGACAAAGAAGCGCTTGCTGCTGGCGTGCAACCTGGTTAATGTTGTATGGGGGGCCGGTACAGAGACCGGCCCCTACGTTTGTATTCTGGACTGTACATGAATAAATCTCCTAAGGTCCTAGGCACATTCACGCTAGCTATGATTACCATGGCAGCGATCGTTAGTTTACGTAATCTTTCTTTAACTGCTGAATTAGGTTTTTCCGCAATTTTTTTCTTAGCCCTGGCTGGAATAGTATTTTTTATTCCTACAGCGTTAGTTATTGCTGAATTAGCTGCTAGCTGGCCACGTGCTGGTGGTTGTTATGTTTGGGTCGAAGAAGCGTATGGTAAGCCGCTAGCGTTTATTGCCATCTGGTTCTCTTGGATGGCGAGTGTGGCATGGTTTCCAGCAGTGCTAGCTTTTACTGCTACCATGTTGGCGCATATGTTAACGCCAGTCTTTCCCGGCCTGGAACATAATACCAATTTTATTTTACTTACCATGTTAGCGGTATTTTGGGGCGCGACGCTAAGTAATTTTATTGGTATAAAATTTTCTGGAATCTTCAGTTCTGTGGGCGTAATGCTAGGCACTTTAATTCCTGGCGCTTTAATAATTTTATTAGGTCTGTGGTGGATAATTAGCGGTAAGCCAAGTCAGATTCCGTTAAATCTAACTTCGTTAATTCCAGATTTTAAATTAGATAATTTAAGTTTATTTGCCGGAGTAATACTAGGCTTTTCTGGCGTAGAATTAGCCGCATATCATATTTCGGATGCGAAAGATCCTCAACATAGTTACCCACGCGCGTTAATAATCGCAGTAAGTTTAATTTTAGTAGTATACGTATTGGGAACATTAGCCATTGCTGTAGTAGTGCCACAGGTTGATTTGTCGTTAGCCTCTGGTTTGATACAGGCGTTTACCGTATTTTTTGCCAATGTTGGTTTAACTTGGCTGGTACCAGTGATAGCTTTGTTTTTGTTTGCTGGTGCCTTGGCCGGGATCAATGCCTGGATCGTGGGTCCAGCCAAAGGTTTATTAATTGTGGCGCAAGATGGATTTTTGCCGCGCTGGTTGCGACAAGAAAATAGCAATGGCGTACCAACTGCCTTACTCCTGTCACAAGCATTGGTCGGTAGTATTTTAGCTTTAGTCTTCTTATATATACAAAACAGTAGCGCTTCGATTTGGTTTTTAACTGCGCTCTCGGCACAGTTTACTTGTGTTCAATATATTTTAGTCTTTGCTGCAGCAGTGAAATTACGTTACACACAACCACGTACACCGCGGGCCTTTAAGGCGCCATTTATCTGGTTGACCGCTGGTCTGGGGATTATATCCTGTACGTTTAGCTTTTTAATAGTATATGTACCGCATGGCAAATTAGTATTAATTAACCCTAGCGTGTATTGTGGCTTGTTAGTAATAAGTTTTATCGGTATGTTGTTGCCGGCCTGGCTGTTAATCAAATATCGATCTAGGTCGAATACTGCTAAGTTTTACAGTAATACTCCTTAAGTTTTTGCTCAATCATGCGATACACTTTGTAAGAGCAACGATTTGATTGGGGACTGTATCATGGTTAAATGGCAAGAAGGACAATATAACTCGGATTATATTTTGCATCACATAAAGTTTGGTCGGACAGATCAAATTTGAAAGCAAAAGCGATCCAGCTCGTTTGGATGAAATAAGCATAGAAAAGCATGATAATAGTGATCTATGCATATTGTTTACTACACATCCAGATGCTACAAACGATAGCAAGCAAGGTAGTGTGCATGCACGTCTAGCTTACAATAGTTTCTTTCAAGACCTACAGCGTTTAATCGCGCGTACTGGTTTAGAATATGTAACGACTAATCTTGAAGAAGTGCATTGTTTACGTGGCCGCAAAGGACAAGAGCGTTCTTTAATCCAGGCGTTAATTTTATTGGAAGAGTACGACAATTCTTTAGCTGAACTGTCTAAAACTTTAAAGAACTATATAGCTCCTGAACGTGCAAGCTTAGAAGATCTAACAGATGAAATTTTGTTACAAAAACAACGTTTACAATTGTTAGAGCAAGTTTTAGCTGATGAATCAGGTGTAAGCAAGACTAGAACTTTAAGACGCAGTAAACTTAAACAAAAAACTATGTCAAGTGCTAAGAAACGTAGCAAGACATCGCTTGCACGACGCAAAAGAGCTTAAGCCTAACAGACTTTACTGAGGTTTTAGCTTGTGTTAGGCTTACCAGCTATATAAGTAAATAGCTGGTAGGTTTTATATATGTTAAGTAATAAAATTCTCGTGTCAATGTTAGTTACTACGTTAGGTATGACTTCTGCATTTGCGTTGGAGCCAAAAAACAAGTTCTACCTAGGCGCAGATTGGCAAACAAATTCTTTATCCTCAATTGCGATTGGTAATGCATTTGGTAATAGACTGCATGAGGACCTAACTGCGGTAAGTATTTTAGGTGGTTATCGTTGGGATCATTTTGGTGTAGAGCTGGGACGGACAGCATTTAAACCAGTAAAATATTATATATTTGGGCTAGGTACTCCTGCTTCATCACATATACGTCAAACTATGCGTAATACCTATTTAGACGGTGTAGTATATTACCCATTGGCTGGCGATTTTGAACTCAAAGCCTTAGTTGGCCTGGGGTTATTAAGCACGGAATTTAATGGTGCTGGTGTTAACATTAATAATTCTGGGAGAATTTCTCTCGGTAGTGGTCGAACCACAAATAGTAAACTGGGTGCAAGATTGGGTCTTGGTGTCGAGTATAATTTCCATGAAAACTGGAGCAGTAACTTGATGTACAAATACCAGCAGGGTAACGATTTTTATAAACGCGTTGATAGCTTTGCTTTAAATATTGCTTACCATTTTTAGAGTTAAATTAAGATGCAAAAAAACGCAGTAGTATTATTATCTGGTGGCCTCGACTCAACTACAGTCTTGGCTTATGCCAAAGATCAAGGATACAATTGTTATTGTATCTCGTTTGACTATGGTCAAAGACACAAAGCTGAGTTACAGTTTGCACGCAATATTGCGCAGCAATATCAAGCGCAAGAGCATTTTATTTTTAAATTAGGTATAAATGAACTTGGTGGCTCGGCGTTAACGGATAGTAATATTGCTGTACCTACTGCTGGGGTTGGTACTGCGATTCCGGTTACATATGTACCGGCGCGCAATATTACGTTTTTATCGATAGCTCTTGGCTATGCCGAAGTAAAACAAGCCAGTGATATTTTTATTGGAGTTTCGGCTGTAGATTATTCAAATTATCCAGATTGCCGACCAGAATTTATTGCTGCGTTTGAAAAAACCGCCAATTTAGCAACTAAAATCGGGGTCGAAACTGGTTTAATTAAAATCCACACCCCTATAATAAATCTAACTAAAGCGCAAACCGTACAGTTGGGTATAAAATTGGGCGTAGACTACAGTAAAACCGTGTCTTGTTATCAACTAACTAGCGATGGTCTGGCTTGTGGTGTTTGTGATTCTTGTCGCTTACGCCAAAAAGGCTTTGTTGAGGCTGGTGTGACTGATTCTACTCAATATCGCTAGTTTCTACTGCGCGAGCGTGTGCTAATTGATATTTAGCATCGCGTAACAAACCTTTTTTGTCAAAAACTAATTGCCAACGCGAACCACCCAATTGTCGCCACAATACTGCGGAACGCACTCCAGCCAGCAAAATAGCCCGTACTTTATTTATAACACTAGTGTTAGATAAATGGGTGCTGTCACCACTGACGTGAATTCTAAATTTAAAAGTACTGATGGTGTCAGTATAAATGCTGGCTAGATTCGCGATTACGTTCTCATGTGTAGGGGGAAAATGCAGCGCTTGATTTTTAGCGCGTTGCACGCCGGATTGAATTTGCTTAATAAAATCTGGTTTTTTGATTAATAGACGTTCTAAATGCAATAACGAAATGCTATATCTTGCCAATTCTGAATCTTTAGGAATTTTAGAGTCGCTAATTAAATTAATTAGCGTCTGTAGACCAATAGTTAAATTTTGTGTGCCAGCGTAAACTTCTTCTACGTTGCTTGGGTCAGTCTGAAATATGCTATGAATACTAGTGTTAAAATCAACGGGATTAATTGTGCCTTTCCAGGCTAACTGTTTAACCAAATACGCAGCCTGTGCTACTCCAGCTAATGCCAGGGTGCGATTCAATCGCTGCTCTTCTACACTTTGCATATTGTTTCCTCTATAATGCCACCGCCAAGACAAATATCTTGCATGTAGAATACTATGGATTGGCCAGGAGTTATCGCACGTTGTGCTTGTGCAAAACTAACTTTACACTTGTTATTAGTTGTATCTATAAATACGCGGCAAGCCTGATCTTCTTGGCGATAACGAATTTTTGCCATGCATGCGAATTCTGCTGCTGGAGGAGTATTATTAACCCAAGTAAGCTGTTGTGCAATTAAACCCGGGGCAAATAATAGTGGATGATCATGTCCTTGGCCAACTAGCAGTTGATTATTTATTAGATCTTTGTTGAGTACAAACCATGGCTCGTTGGCAGCGTTAGCTAAACCGCCAATGCCCAGGCCTTGACGTTGCCCTAGAGTGTAATACATTAAACCCTCGTGTTTACCAAGCACTTGTCCATGCTCATTAACTATGTTGCCAGGTAAAGCCGGTAAGAAAGTTTGCAGAAAATCTTTAAATTTACGTTCACCAATAAAACAAATCCCAGTACTGTCTTTTTTATTATGGGTAATAAAGCCTGCTTTAGCGGCGATGGCGCGTATCTGTGGTTTACTTATTATGGCTAACGGAAACAAAGTATTTTGTAGTTGAGTCTGGCCTAAAGTATATAAAAAATAACTTTGATCTTTATTGCTATCTTGAGCTTTTGCTAGCTGAAAAATATTATCATTAGTGATTTTGTTCGCGTAGTGGCCGGTAGCAATATAATCCGCGCCTAATTGTTTAGCGTATTGTAAGAATACTTTAAATTTAATTTCGCGGTTGCATAAAATATCAGGATTAGGTGTGCGGCCGGCTTTATATTCGCTTAAAAAATTGGCAAATACATTGTCCCAGTATTCAGCTGCGAAATTTACCGTATGTAACGGAATATTTAATTTTTCACAGACACTGCGCGCATCGGCGGCATCTTTACTGGCACTGCAGTAGCTATCAGTATCATCTTCTTCCCAGTTTTTCATGAACAAGCCTTCTACACGGTAGCCTTGTTCTAACAGCAATAGCGCAGCTACCGAGGAGTCTACGCCCCCGGACATACCGACGATTACTTTTTGGCTGGATGGATGCACAGTATTTATGCCTGCAATGTTTATCTGCTGGCATTATATCATTGTTTTAAGTTACGTTTAATAGTTAGATTGACAAGAACACAGTGCTGAGTTAGCATCGGGGCTTCATTGGAATAGTTAAAGTTGAGATAATAACTACGGAGATCTCATGAAGTTACTAAAATTTTCAGTATTATTTATAATCCCGCTACTAGTTAGTTGTACAAAAAGCCTGCAAATAACTTATAAATCAGATCCACAAAGCGCCACTTTATACCAAGGAGGATTAAATTATGGACGAATGCCTAAAACCTTAGTTTATGATCTTTCTGAAGAAGATGAGACAAAAGGCTATAAAGAAATCGATACTGCGACTGCGCGTTGGATAAGTGGGGCTACGGCTAATGCTCCAAAACGTAAAATACTTATAAATGACAAGCTAAAGCACGAATATACTTTTGTGCGCCCTGATGTTCCAGGGGCAAGCATTGATGCAGAATTTGCCACCGAGATGATTAAGGTGGAAATGGAACAAAAGCGAGCGGCGGAAGCAGCAGCAGCAGCGGCGGAAGCGGCGGAAGCAGCAGCGAAAAGAGCTGAAGATAGACAACAACAGATGCTACATGAGCAAACGTTAATAATGCAACACCATACATTTATTAACTAACCATCTTGCTTGAAATATTGATCTTAATCTTACGTTATGTGAATTTGTGAAAAATGTAGGGGCCGGCACAGAGGCTGGCCCCTACAGAATGCCTCGCTTAATTAAAGCCTTTATTAGCTGCTGGCGAAATATTGCGGATTACGCCAACCCCGATGCCTTCGATTACCAAGTTCTGACGGCTAACGTCAACTTTAATTGGCTGGAAGTGTTCGTTCTCAGCAACTAACGATACGATATTACCATCACGATAATAACGCTTTACAGTTACTTCATCCTCAATTCTGGCCACTACTACTTGTCCCGCATGCACGTCAGAGGTCGAATGTACCGCGAGTAAATCACCATTCATGATACCGATATTTTTCATGCTGTCGCCTTTAACGCGTAACAAATAATCTGCACAAGGATTGAAAATTGATTTATCTACTTTATAAGTATCTTGAATATGTTCTTGCGCTAATATTGGCTGCCCGGCAGCTACTGAGCCAATTATTGGTAAACCAGAGTTATCTACTAATAAGCGAATGCCTCTAGAAGTGCCGGCAATTAGTTCGATTATCCCTTTGCGCGCTAGCGCGCGTAAATGATCTTCAGCAGCATTAGGGGATTTAAAACCCATACGGCTAGCAATTTCTGCGCGTGTTGGTGGTGAGCCGGTAGCTGTCATTTGCTGTTGAATTAATTCAAGGACTTCAGTTTGTCTTTTTGTTAGCTTCGTCATAGTAATAATTCCATGGTTTACCGGTTTACATAATTTGTAATCTAGTTATATTTAATCACAGTGCTGTGTTCTTGTCCAGCCTGTGTATATACTTAGTGATTAATTAACTAGCTAATATCAACTTAGCTAATTTTTTGACGTTTGTGTGGTTAAAGTGGGCGCTTTAATCCCAGTCGGAATTATCCAAATCTAGATACCGTAAATGGTCATCGAGAGTAGCATCATCTTGGAGCTCAATTTCGTTCAATAGCTCCATAAGATCCTCTCGCTCTAGCTCGTAGGGGGCGCCTATGTCCTCAGGCTCGGCGATTTCATGGGGGTGCATAGCATCCCAGGTATCGACGTCTACTTCCGCTATCTCGCCGTGTAGGTACTGAATTTCGACTAAGGCCTGTTGTGTGTCAAAGGCTACGACTTTAAAGCATTCTGGGAAGCTTTTAGCGTCGTACCAATTGCCGACCGCTGGGTCTATGTGTTGATTGATACTCATACTGAATATATCCTCCTGTCTGTTACAACTATAAGCTATCCGACCTACTAAAACAACTGTTTGCTAGGAAAAATTTTATTACTCATTAAATTCGGTGTAACATCTAACAGTGAAGCTACACTTAATCAAAAGGGATTTTGCAATGACAATGTGGTTTGGTGGACTTGTAAGTTTACTGTTTTTAAGTGGCAGCTTGGTGTTAAGCGTTGCTAGCTTGCGGCGCAGTATGTTGATGGGCGGTATTTTTACTTGGTTCAAATCCATGTTGCCGCCGTTGAGCGAAACCGAACAACAAGCCTTAGAAGCCGGCGATACTTGGCATGATGCGGATTTATTCCAAGGTAAACCAAATTGGCAAAAACTTTTGGCTAACCCTAAGCCAGAGTTAACTGCGGAAGAAAATGCTTTTTTGCATAATCAAGTTGAAACACTGTGTGCATTAATCAACGAATGGCAAGTAAGCCATGCACAACTGGATCTACCAGAAAATGTTTGGAATTATATTAAAACTGCAGGCTTTTTTGGTTTACATGTGCCAAAAATTTACGGTGGCCTGGAATTTTCAGCATTAGCTAGCTCGACTATTGTGCAAAAAATTGCGACTAAAAGTTTGAGTGTGGCGGTAACAGTCATGGTACCTAATTCTTTAGGTCCAGCCGAGTTAATATTAAATTACGGTACCGAACTACAAAAACAACAATACCTGCATAAATTAGCCAAGGGCATAGAGGTTCCATGTTTTGGCTTAACCGCGCCAGACGCTGGTAGTGATGCTGGATCAATTACCGATGAGGCTGTAATTTGCTACGGTGAATATGCTGGGCAAAAAAATGTGTTAGGCATGCGTTTAAACTGGAATAAGCGCTATATTACGTTGGCGCCGGTTGCAACTTTAATTGGCTTGGCGGTTAAATTAAAAGATCCAGATAAAATTTTAGGCAAAATTACTGAGCTTGGTATAACCGTAGTATTAGTACCGCGTGAAATAGCTGGTATAGAAATTGGTGCTAGACACTTTCCGTTAAATCAAAGTTTTCTCAATGGTCCGATACGTGGTAAAAATGTTTTTTTACCGTTAGATTCTATTGTCGGTGGTAAAAGCATGGCTGGTAAAGGTTGGCAAATGCTGATGGAATGCTTAGCTGCTGGGCGCGGAATTTCTTTACCGGCGTTGAGTACTGCCATGGGCAAACATAGTTTTAGAACTGCTGGGGCCTACGCTAAATTACGTCAACAATTTAATATGTCGATCGGTCGTTTTGAAGGCGTAGCTGCAGCGTTAGCCAGAATCGGCGGCTTTACTTATATGCTGGAAGCCACTCGTTTATTAACGCTGGGGGCCATTGATCAAAAAATTAGGCCATCGATAATTACTGCGATTTGTAAATATCACATGACCGAAATGGGCCGCCAAGTAGTTAACGATGCGATGGATATTCACGGTGGTCGTGGCATTATGATGGGGCCGCGTAATTATCTGGCTCGTATGTATGAAGGAATACCAATAAGTATAACTGTCGAAGGTGCAAATATATTAACGCGCTGTTTAATTATCTTTGGCCAAGGAGCAATCCGTTGTCATCCTTATGTACGACAAGAAATTGAAGCAGTATATCATCAAGATCCTGCACAAGGACTGATATTATTTGATCAGGCAATTTGTAAGCACGTCTGGTATACGCTAGTTAATTTTACTAAATTAAAATTACATAGTTATACCGGAATGATTTTTTGTGCCGCTCCCAAGCACAGCAATTGGCGCACTTATTACCAGCGTTTAAGTTTTATGAGTTTGGCTTTAGCCTGTGTATCTGATCTAGCCATGCTATTTTTAGGTGGTAGTTTAAAACGTAAAGAAAATTTATCTGCACGTTTGGGCGATGTCTTAAGCTATTTGTACATAGCTTCGGCCGTATTAAAATATAACCATGATAACGGACAACAAGCTGTAGATGAGACGTTTACGCGTTGGTCATTAGATTATTGTTTGTATAAATTACAAACTAGTTTGGTAGATTTTTTTATAAATTTTCCCAATAAATTAATTGCTAAGCCTATGCAATGGTTAATTTTTCCTCCCTGGCGTAACTTCAGGATGCCAAATGATGATTTGGCTTTAAGCATGAGTAAAACTATGATGCAACAGTCAGAATTACGCGAGCGCTTAACCGCACATTGTATTACTGGCACCAGTTGTTTAGAAGCTGCTGGTCGTGTTGAACTTGCCTGGTTAAAAATGCTACAAGCAGAGCCGCTTATAGCTAAAATAGATTTAGCCGTAAAAAATAAAATTATCGATAAAGCGCATAATATGCTAAGCAAAATTAAACTAGCACTTGAACATGAAATTATCACCGCCCAAGAAGCACAAATTCTAACCGAATTCGAGAAGCTGCGGTTAGATGCGATCCAAGTAGATGAATTTACTAATGCTGAACTTATAGGGAAAAAAGCATGAGCAGAGATGTATTTATTATCGATGGTAGTAGAACACCGTTTTTAAAAACTGGTTATAAACCAAATCCACTGGCCGCCGCAGATTTAGCTGTGGCAGCAGCACAACCGTTATTAGCTAGACAGCCGTTTGCTGCTAGTGATATTGGTGAAGTAATTATGGGCTGTGTTGGGCCTAATGCTGCCGAAGCTAATATTGGTAGAATAGTAGCCCTGCGTATTGGTTGTGGTGATCACGTGCCAGCATGGTCGGTACAACGTAATTGTGCCTCTGGCTTACAAGCAATTGATAACGCAGCACAAGATATAAGCATGGGTAGGCATGAATTAGTTCTAGCTGGCGGCACTGAAGCTATGAGTCGCGCTGGGATGTTTTTTAGCGAAGACTTTTTAAACTGGCTAGGTGATTTTAATTTGGCCAAAAATATTCAACAAAAATTAGCAGTTATAACCCAATTTAGACCAAGATATTTGCAACCGGTAGTAACTTTATTACGCGCGTTAAACGATCCAGTGGTAAATTTATCGATGGGACAAACTGCAGAAAAATTAGCTTATAAATTCGGCATTACTCGACGTGAGATGGATGAATTTTCTATACAAAGCCATCAAAAAGCAGTGGCTGCGATTAGTAACAAAAACTTTGCTGCAGAAATGATACCGTTGTTTGATTGGCTAGGTAAGTTTTATGAAACTGATAGTGGCATTCGCGCAGATTCTAATATTGAAAAACTAGCTACTTTGAAACCAGTGTTTGATAAACCATTTGGCTTGGTAACTGCGGCTAATAGCTCGCAAATTAGCGATGGTGCGGCAGTATTATTGTTAGCCTCGCAACAAGCCGTAACTAAATATAAACTTAAGCCATTAGCTAGGGTCATAGATGTAGCTTGGGCCGCACTAGATCCATCAGTAATGGGTTTAGGTCCAGCGCATGCGATTGCTAAATTACTAGTAAAAAATAATTTAAACTTGCAAAATATCGATTACTTTGAAATTAACGAAGCATTTGCGGCACAAGTAATCGCTTGTGTCAAAGCCATGGCCGATACAGAATATTGTCAAGCTAATTTAGGTTTAAGTGCTGCGCTAGGTAATTTAGATTATAAAAAATTAAACGTAGATGGTGGTGCAGTAGCCATTGGCCATCCAGTAGGAGCCAGTGGTGCTAGGTTAACCCTACATTTAACGCACGTATTACGTCGTAATAATGCCAAATTAGGTATCGCCAGTCTATGTATTGGTGGTGGGCAGGGTGGGGCAATACTGCTAGAAAATTTCATGGGAGGCAAATAAATGACAACGCCATCTACATATAAACACTGGACAGTTATGCGCGATGCTAAAGATTATTGCTGGTTAATTCTTGATCGTAAGAACGCTACAGCTAATACTTTGGGGCACGAAGTTCTCGAAGAATTGGACGATATCTTAACCGAAGTAAACGTAAATCCACCTAAAGCCTTAGCGATTAAATCCGGTAAAAAAACTGGTTTTATTGCCGGCGCAGATATCAGTGAGTTTCTGCATTTAGAAACTGCTGAAGCTGCCACGGCAATGGTGCGTAATACCCAGCAGTTATTTGATAAATTAAGTGCACTGCCGTTTCCGACTGTAGCGGTAATTGACGGTTTTTGTTTAGGTGGTGGTTTAGAATTATCGTTAGCATGTAAATATAGAGTAGCGTTAGATTCTCCTAAAACCAAAATTGGTTTACCAGAAATACTTTTAGGTGTGCAGCCAGGTTGGGGTGGTAGTATTCGTTTACCGAAATTAATTGGCTCGCTCAAAGCTTTAGAGTTAATTATTGCTGGTAAAATTGTGGATGCACGTACCGCATACAAATTAGGCATCGTAGATGCCTCAGTGCCAGAGCGGCAGTTATCAATTGCTGTTGAACATTACTTATCTGGTGCTGCACCGGTTAAGCAAGCAGGAAAATTAGAAGAATTTATCCAATTAAGTTTTATACGCGTCTTAATTGGTAAAATTTTCAGATATCAAGTAACAAAAAAAGTATCCGCTAAATACTATCCAGCGCCATTTGCAGTTATCGACGCCTGGGTAAATAATTCTATTTATAGCCCTCAAGCTATGCAGGCTGAAGCAGAGTCTATTGGTAAATTAATGGTAACACCTACAGCTAGAAATTTAGTTAGAGTATTTTTCTTGCGCGATCGTCTCAAGGCGTTTGCTAAAGCAGCTAAATTTACACCTCAGCATGTACATGTGGTCGGCGCAGGGGTTATGGGTGGTGATATTGCTGCTTGGTGTGCACTAAATGGCTTTACGGTCACAGTGCAAGATCAATTCTTACCAGCTATCGCGGCTACGTTAAAACGCGCACAGCAATTGTTTAGTAAAAAATTAAAGTTGCCATATTTAGTGCAAGCTGCACGCGATCGCTTAATGCCAGATATCGATGGTTTAGGTATTGCCAAGGCTGATGTAATTATCGAAGCTATAATTGAAAACATGCAAGCTAAGCAGGATTTATTCACGCTGCTAGAAACTAAAGCCAAGCCTAACGCTATCTTAGCTACTAACACCTCGACTATACCATTAGCTACAATTGGTGCGAAGCTAAAAAATCCACAGCGTGTAGTCGGCATTCACTTTTTTAATCCGGTACCGTTGATGCAATTAGTCGAAGTAGTAGCAGATACTAATACGGATAAGCAAGTAGTAGAAAACGCGATGGCTTTTGTTGGCAAAATTGACAAGTTGCCATTGCCAGTAAAGAGCGCCCCAGGATTTTTGGTGAATCGGGTTTTAATCGAATATTTACTTGAGAGTGCGGCTTTATATCTTGAAGGCGTACCAGGACCAGTGATTGATCGTGCAGCGACAGATTATGGCATGATGATGGGGCCGATAGAATTAATGGATAATATTGGTTTAGATATTTGTATTGCTGCAGCTGCTAGTTTAGGTAAACCATTACCGGAATTAGTAGTAAATATGGTTAAAAATGGCCAATTAGGTAAAAAAACTGGCTCTGGTTTTTATGTGTATAAAAACGGCAAATTAATTAAACCAAAAGTAGATCCAGCAGTAAAAATTCCTGAAGATATTACCGACCGCTTAATTATGCGTTTAATAAATGAGGCTACTGCATGTTTACGTGAAGGCATAGTAACTGATGGCGATCTAGTTGATGCAGGCTTGATCTTTGGCGCTGGTTTTGCTCCATTTCGTGGTGGGCCAATGACGTATGCGGCAGAACAACAGAAAGCTAATATTAAAGCTCGCTTAGAGAGCTTGGCATCGCGTTATGGGGTACGTTTTGAGCCTGATCCGGGGTGGTAGCGATTAAATCTACCAATTTAAAACCTTGCGCAGAGATAGCTAAAATTTTGGCGCTGCTATTAGTCCAGTCGCCTAAAACTACACGGGTGGCATTGTTTAGTGTATGTATAGCTGGCTTATGTGTATGACCGTGAATCATAAAATTAACCTGATATTTCTCCAGCCAAGTAGTTACCGCAGCTGGGGTAACGTCTAAAATTGCCGGGTTAATTTTAGCTGAATAATTATTATTACGTACCGATTTGCTTTGTACCCATGCGCCAATTTTAATGCGTAGCCATTTGGGCAGACTTAAAAATAAAAATTTAATTATAGGGTTTTGTACGAATTTTCTAAACTTCTGGTATTTGCTATCTTGAGTACATAACAGATCGCCGTGTGTGAGTAAGATTTTATTATTATATAAATTTATTACACATGGATCAGTAAGTAACTTACAGCCTGCAGCTTGGCAAAATTTATCGCCAAGTAAAAAATCTCGATTGCCATGCATAATATATAACGGGATATTAAGAGCTGCTAATTTGTTCAGAGCATATTTTAGTTCGTCGATATATGTCGAAGCTAAATCATCACCAAACCAGACGGCGAATAAATCACCTAAGATATAAATAGCATCTGCAGTTGGTCCCTTGGTCTCTAAAAAATTTAACAGTAATTTAGAGTTAGCACTTGAACCAGCATGCAGATGGATATCAGAAATAAAATACGTAGTCAATTTACAATTAGACTAAAGTGCTAGTTTCAGTAGCTGTTACCGGAGTAGTTACCAGCACGGCACTTTCGATAGTTACCGGTATTTCTGGCACATCTTGATGGCCACTGCGGTTGACGGTATTTACATGGCTGATTTTAGTTACTATATCCATACCAGCGACAACTTTACCAAAGGCGCAATAGCCCCAGCCTTGTGTAGTTTCAGATGAAAAGTTGAGAAAATCATTATTGGCGACGTTAATAAAAAATTGCGCAGTGGCAGAATGTGGATCAGAAGTTCTGGCCATAGCTACTGTGCCGATTACATTTTTTAAACCAGAGCGGGCTTCGTTAATAATAGGCTTATTGGTAGCTTTAGGTGCCATATCTGGGCCAAAGCCGCCGCCCTGGACCATAAAGCGATCGATGACACGGTGAAATATCGTATGGTTGTAAAACCCAGCAGCGCAGTAAGCTAGAAAATTTTTTGCAGTAATAGGGGTAGCTTGCTCGTCAACCTCAATAGTAAACTGCCCTAAGTTAGTTGTAAAAGTAACAAAAGCCATAGTCTGCTCCGTATTTTGGGATTTAACAAACTGTTAGAATACCATAATAAAACGCTAATTCAAACCAGTCAGTTTTGTCATCTCAAGGCTCTTTTAAATATTCAAGCTCTAACATAAATTGCCATGCAGTCATTACCCTTATTTCACCACTGCCTACACCAAGAAGCTTTTCTTCACTCTTAGTTACTATTATTGATGTCTGCAGTTTAAGTTCTTGCATTGCTTCGGTTAACGCAGTTATCTCGCGATCGTAAGTTTTTTGCTCACGCATTGATTCACAAACTTGCACAAGCATTTTTGCGCCATTAGCTAACAATACGATAAAATCAACCTCCTTACTTTTAGTTGTACGATAATAGTAAATTTTTTCAGTAATATTGCGTAGAGCTGTAAAGATCACATTTTCTAGCAAATGTCCAGAATTTACCAATATACCAGAAGCAATAGATCGTACTAGAGAATGATCAATACAATATATTTTTTTATCATTAGCTTGCGCACGCTTAATGGAGGCATCATAGATAAAGACCTGAAATAAAAAATACGCATCCTCAAACCAAGCTAAATATTGCCCAATAGTATTTTTTGATACTTTATGCTGTAGAGCTTGTAAATAACCGTGCATTCTATTGATGCTGTGTTTAGATGCAATGTTTTCTATTAAAAAATGTGCTAGATCAATTACAGATTTTGGATTAGCAATATCATGTCTCTCAATTAAATCTCTAAATATTAAAGTGTTAAAATACTCTTGATGTGTTTTTATTCTTAATTGTCGTGTAAGATTTGTAACCTCCGGGAAACCACCAATTTCCATAAACTCATTAAATTCATTTGCTGCTAATAATTTATTTTTCGTGGTAGGACTATCGTACATAATCTCTCGTGCGGTTAAAAATTCTAAGAAAGAATATGGAAACATCTCCCATGATAATGCTCTCCCACGCATTGCAGTAGCGATTTCTTTGGAAAGCATTTTTGCAGAGGAACCTGTTATATATATTTGGCAATCTTCAGTGCGCATTATTCGATTGATAAATAATTCCCAATTTTTTATTTCTTGTATTTCGTCAAAAAAACAGTAGATTTTTTCACTATTTTTTTTATTTGGATATAAGGAAAAATATGCTTTGATTACCAAATCTAGATCATTATGATGTAATGCATGCAACCGATCATCAAAAAAGTCCAGATGTAAAATGTTTTTACGATCAATCCCGTCCTTTATAAGGTTTTGCATTATATGATCCATATATGTGGACTTCCCGCAACGACGCACCCCAATACATATTGTCGCCTTTCCAGGTATTACTGAAATCTCTAGAGTTCTTTTTGATGCATTTTTGAAATGGTGGGCTTGACCATCCACAATCACCTGTTTTATCTGTTCTAATAGTACATCCGACATTCAAGATCACCAAATAAGTTTATTACCTTATTAGTAGTATACAGGCTTTTTCTATAAGTGTCCACCTAGGTGAACAGTTTTTTGGTAAAGTGTTCATCTAGGTGGACACTTGCTGGTTTCCTTCCTAATTTGTCGTCAGCTTAAACCCGCAACCCCCTAAAGCTAGATTGGGTTTGCAGCGTGGTTTCAGGCTCAGGCTCAGGCTCAGATTCAGCTTCAGATTCAGCTTCAGATCCAGCAGTGGTAGTTGTTGGCAATTGGGTAGCTTGAAATTGAGTTAATATTGGGCGTGGATGATGGTGTGGAAATCTGAACTTTTCGCCATAGCAGTAATAGCGATAGGATACGTAGCAAAAGCTCACACTCGCACCGATCACAAATAGCCCTAAGGTTCCTAAGACAAAACTGCCGATAACCAGGCCAGCAGTTTTGCTATCTTGATAGAGACTAGAATTGTTATGAGTATCATTAGAAAATTGGTTTGACATAAAACTTCCGTGTTTAGCGTATTTAATACTGGAATTATAGCCTAATTGCATGTGCTGTGACACAAAACGTTCTATAATGGTGCATAGGCGGTGAGGGGATAGAATGCGAATATTTAGAGCTTATTCTTTAATGGAATTAATGGCGGCCTTGTCAATAGTAGGTGTTTTAGTGGCGATGGCGATTCCACGCTATCTGCATTATACCAGCACATTAAAGACTACAAGCGCATTGACGTATTTAAACGGTCTGTATGAAGCATCCAGTGGCTATTATAACGAAACTGGGGCTTTTGGTAATCTAGAACAAATTGGTTTTCAAAATAGAGCCAGCGCGCAACAATCCGAGTGGCGTACGGCGGGTTTTTATTTTGCGGAATCAATCGCGCATATTATCTTCACGCCGCAACAAGCTACGCACTGTAATTATTTAAAAAGCGAAATAGCAATCAGATCACCAGCCTCTTGCACTTATTATAAATATATTTACCCAGTCAAAGGGACTGTAAAACAGAAGTGCATAATTGAAGATCTAAATGCGCAACCGGAATGTGCGGAATTGTTCTCGGATTGCGAGGATTTGGCGGACAATGCGAATGCGCTGACGGATACAGTGGCGACTATTAATGCTAACTGTCGTGATTAAGCTTGATTACTAAGTGATTGGGTGTACGTTGGCCATGGGTTTATGTATAATTGATTGACTAAACATTAAAAACCAATAACCTAGAAGCTATAACATTATGAAAACACGATTCGCTCCTAGTCCCACCGGCTGGTTGACTGTTGGCAATGTGCGCACGGCACTATTTAATTTTTTGTATGCGCGTAAAGAAAACTTTAGTTTTCTATTGCGAATTGAAGATACAGACTTAGCTCGTTCCTCAAAAGAATTTGAAGCCGACTTAATGGCAGACCTAGATTGGCTAGGTTTAACTAAAGACGAAGGGCCATATCGCCAGTCCGAGCGGGCCGACACTTATGCTAAATATTATAAACAACTAGAAGATCATAACTTGGCCTATCCATGTTTTTGTACTGAAGATACCTTGAATCTGACGCGTAAAGTGCAACAATCTTCAGGCCAGCCACCGCGATATCCTGGTACTTGTCGTAATTTAAGTCCAGAGGCAGTAACTGCTAAACTTCAAGCCGGTGAGCCTGCGACTTTAAGGTTTAAAGTACCTAAGGACCAAATTATTGAATTTATTGATTTAATCAAAGGCCCACAGCGTTTTGCCGCCAATGATATTGGGGATTTTATTATTCGCCGTAATGATGGCTCAGCGTCGTTTATGTTTTGCAATGCAATTGATGATGCGGAAATGGGTGTGACGCATGCACTACGTGGTGATGATCATTTAACTAATACTCCCCGGCAAATTATGATCCTAAAAGCGTTGAATAAACATTTTCCACATTATGGGCATTTTGCCATGATTAACGGCAGTGATGGCACGCCCTTATCCAAACGTAATGGTAGTCAATCAGTGCGTGAATTGCGCGCCCAGGGTTATTTGCCATTAGCCGTGTTAAATTATTTATCACGCTTAGGCCATTATTATTCGGATAATCAATTTTTAAGCGTCGAGCAATTAATTCAGCAATTTGATTTAAAGCACATTAGTACATCACCAGCCAGACATGATGTTACGCATTTAAAACATTGGCAAAAAGAAGCTATGCTACATGCGAATGACAGCGAGGTTGCGGCAATTATTAGCGTGTATACGGATAATAAAATTAGTAATGCTAAAATTTTAGAGTTTGCTGAGTTAATGCGCGAAAATATCCTCATGCCGGAAGATGCAAAAATCTGGGTGACAGCAGTAGCTGCGGATAAACTTGATTTTACTGAGGCGCATATAGATATATTGAAACAAGCAGGTGCTGAGTTTTTTAAAGTTTGTCTCGATAGCATTGAGGAGAATCCTAAAATAACGTTTAAAGATTTATCAGAAGCCGTAAAAACCCAAACCGGTCTTAAGGGTAAAGAGTTATTTATGCCATTACGTATTGCTTTGACCGGACAAGATCACGGTCCAGAGATGGCCAAGTTAATGAGTTTTATGCCCGCTGAATTAGTTGTCAAACGTTTTGAGAGCGCAAAACTAATATGCTAAAAATATATAACTCTAAGACCCAACAAAAAGAAATATTTAAGCCGATAGATCCAAATAACATTGGCATTTATGTGTGTGGAATTACCGTTTATGATTATTGTCATATCGGACATGCGCGGACAGCGATTGCGTTTGATGTAATTGTGCGTTATCTAAAGTTTAAATATGGTGCCACTAAAGTTAAATTCGTGCGTAATATTACCGATATCGATGATAAAATTATCAAACGCGCGCAAGAAAATAACGAGTCTGTTACCGAGTTAACCACGCGTTTTATTACTGCCATGAATCAGGATTTTAATAATTTAGGCTTAATTAAACCTGATCAAGAGCCTAAGGCTACTGAGTATATGGCGCCAATGATCGCTTTAATACGAACGTTAGAAAGTAAAAATTATGCTTACCAGGCGAGTAATGGCGACGTATTTTATAACGTACGGGCTTTTAAAACCTACGGTAGCTTAGCTAAACGCGATATTGATGAAGTTATTGCAGGATCACGCGTAGATGTTAACGAAGCTAAGCATGATCCATTAGATTTTGTCTTATGGAAAATGGCTAAAGACGGTGAGCCAGCGTGGGATTCGCCATGGGGTAAGGGTCGTCCTGGTTGGCATTTAGAATGTTCAGCTATGGCTATGGATTTATTAGGCGAAACGTTTGATTTGCATGGTGGTGGCTTTGATTTAATATTCCCACATCATGAGAACGAATGTGCACAATCTGAGGCTGCAACTGGCAAAGAGTTTGTTAAAAGCTGGCTACATGTAGGCTTTTTGCAGATCAATAAAGAAAAGATGGCTAAGTCGCTGAATAATTTCGTTACGATAAAAGACGTGCTACAACTAGTAAACGCCGAAGAGTTGCGCTTTTTTATGTTGTCTGGGCATTATCGTAGTCAATTAGATTACGATTTAGAACAAGTGCAGCTAACACGTAATGCGCTAGATAGATTTTATATAGCGCTAAATCAAGTGGCTGCTAACCCTGGAGCTAAAGCTGCGCAAAACACTGAATTTGAAGCGCGATTCATTGCGGCCATGGACGACGACTTTAATACTCCAGAAGCAATTGCTGTGTTATTTGATCTAGCACGAGAAATTAATAAGACCCAAGATGCCAGTTTAGGCATGTTATTAAAAAACTTAGCTGGTACTTTAGGGTTATTACAACGTGATCCTAAAGCAGCACTTGGTATAGTTAGTGAAAATTTGGATGGCAAAATACAAACATTAATTGATCAGCGAGAGTTAGCCCGACAAAATAAAGATTATGCTGAAGCAGATCGTATACGTGCAGAACTAACCAAATTGGGTGTTAGCTTAAATGATAAGCCACAAGGGCCATTAGTAAGAAAGGCTTAAATTTCTAATTTATTTTTCCAATTCGTTTCCAGCGAATCTTCTTATTGGGCCAATCTAAACTTAACGCGATTATTCTGGCTTTGCCGATTAGTCTCTGATCAGGCAGCACGCCCCAATAACGACTATCAAGACTGTTATTGCGATGATCGCCAATTACAAAATAAGAATCTTTTGGTACTGTTAAGTCGGCATGTTCAAATTCTTGCGGTTCATCGTCGGCATTAAGTGACATATAAATAGTATGCCGCATGTTACCTAAATCTTCGGTAGCACGAATTACTTTAGTTTGCGTGCCATCAGGATGGTAATCTACGTCGCTAGCAATGTCTAATTGAATAGCTGGATTATTGTTTATATATAGAGTGCGGTCTTGGTATTTAATTTTATCGCCCGGTAAGCCCACAATACGTTTAATAATGCCAACGTTTTTGCCCTGGTGTTCGCCACGGAATACTACTACATCGCCACGCTGAGGTTTACTATTTGTAAACCTGTAACCTAAGACTGGTACACGCAAGCCGTGACTATATTTATCTACTACAACTAGATCGCCTTCGACTAAGGTTGGCTTCATGGAGGCTGAGGGGATCTTAAAAATTTCGAAAGTAAACGAGCGCAAACATAGAATCAACACTAACGCCGGTAACACGCCTTGCGAGAACGAGACTAATCTAGGTTTGCCACGAAATAATCGGCTATGACGGGGATATAAATACTTATCTAAACAGATAACAAGGCCGGTGGCAAGAATGGCAATTAATAGTATGGCCTCAATTATCATGGGTATCTCGTTTATATAGGATTACTGGAAACAAATATGTTCCATTATAGATCGTATGTAGTTTAAAAGGAAATTGGTTTAAAAACTAACTTGACTGTTTGTCGACCTGAACGCGCATAATTGGCATTTTAATCCCCTGTTCTTTTAAAGTCTGTTGAATATCACACGGTATCTGATGCTTGAGGGCATAAAAAGATTCTTTTTTGATCCAGACGGCTAATTTGAAAATAATCGCCGACTCAGTGAACTCTTCAAATAATAATTGTGCTGGTGGAGATTCTAACACCAGTGGATTTTTACGTGCTAGATCGAATAATAATTTACGCACTTTATCTAAATCTTCGTTTAGATCGATTCTAATTTTGGTATCTAAACGGCGTATTGGGAACTTGGTCATATTAATAAACTTTTCTTTAATTAAGACCTCATTTGGAATACGCACCAAAGTGTTATCAAAAGTACGAATTTTGATTGACAATAAATCGATCGATAATAATTCACCAAGTACGCCGTTTATATCTAAATAATCACCAACTAAAAATGGCCGCTCGAAAACTAAAAATAATCCAGTAATGATATTTGACACCGCGGTTTGCGAAGCAAAACCAATTGCCAAGGTTAAAATAGTCGCAATGCCTAAGACTTTCATATTTAACTGTAAAGTTGCCAGGGCGATTAGAATCGAGACGGTAATAATACCGTAATACAATAAGCGCTTAATAATTTGCGTATAATGTGCAGAAGTATATTTAGCTAATATACGGCCAATAGCAGTGCTAATAAAACTTGCGACTAGAAAACCAAATAACACATAAATAGCCGCGGTGCCCCAGGTTTGCCATTCGATATGCGATAAAGCTTTAGATATATCTTGCGTAATTTCTTCAATATTTATATCAACTGGATTGTCAGGAATATCAGCCATGTATTGTTAGTCCCAAGCTAGATTATTAATAAAAAAGCGTTTAATACTCGAAGCTGTATGAATATCAATACGCGCACTAGTTAATAGTTGAATCTCTTCTAAGGCTTTTGGCGGTCCTTTGTCTACTTCTACTTCTGGGCCAGAATCTTGCTCGCGTAAAACTATTAATTGCTCAGTCCATAAAAAATTATCTGCATCTGAATATACCGACAAATAAGGTAACGGCACGCTAATGTTTTCTAATTTTAACGGTTGATTAGCATGATTTTTAATTAACATGGGGCTAATAATGCGATCCGGGCCACTCGGTATGTCTTTCAAATGTGGCGAGCAATGCGTATGGCCAGCATAACATAGTTCGCCTTCACGCGTGTTCGGCCCAAACCAGGTGTCAGACAAAACGAAGGTCGGGAATTCATCAAGAATAATTTGCGAGTTACCAGTTTGTACTCGTACCCAAACTGGTGAGCTAACGTATAATAAAATGTCTTCACCGCCTGGGATGTACAACGGGCGTTCGAGCTTAGAGGCGAGAGGGCGATTGGCTAATATTGGTTTTAACTCGATCTCGGCCTGGGTATGGAAGGTGAAAGTTTTAAAATTAAGTCTTTCGAATGGGATGGTAAAGTTATGGTGATCTTCGTGCTCTTCTGGCAGATCGGTTATTTTACCAACCGGACAACTGGCAATGTGCCATTCGTTAGTAACACGATCTACACAAATTACCACGTTACCAATGCGCCAGAAACGTGATTGGCCAGCTTCAACTTGATATGTGTCCCACCAACGCCGTGAAGTAATGCCTATATCACTAAAGCGCTGTAATTCATCCGCGTCGGCAGTTGAATTTGTTTGCCGCTGCTTAAATAAAGATTTTATTGGCTTTAACCATGTAGACATGATGTTACTGTTACTCTGTGAACCCATTATTAATATTAGCTAATAAAGTATTACGCAACAAACTTGCGATTGTCATGGGGCCTACACCGCCGGGTACTGGTGTAATCCAGCTAGCGATATTTTTTGCTACTGCGTATTCCACATCGCCAATTAACTTGCCATCTTCAGTATGATTCATGCCAACATCAATTACTATACTGCCAGGTTTAATCCACGTGCCTTTGATTAATTCTGGATTGCCAGTGGCAACAATTAATATATCTGCGCTGCTTACTTGCGCGACAAGGTTAGTAGTTTTGCTCTGACAAGCCGTAACTGTGACATCAGCGTTAATTAATTCTAAAATCATCGGCAAACCAACGATATTTGAAGTGCCAATTACGACCGCATGTTTGCCGGCTAATTTTTCTTGCGTATGTTCTAGTAATAACATTACACCAGCAGGAGTGCAGGGACGTAGCGCTGGTCGACCTTGGGCTAAACGGCCTAAATTATATGGGTGGAAGCCATCTACGTCTTTATGCGGATCTATGCTTTCCAGAATATCGTCACTATTAATCTGCGCTGGTAATGGCAATTGGACTAATATTCCATCGACATGTGGGTTATGATTTAATTCAGCGATTAAGTTTAATAATTGTTGTTGAGTGGTGGTTGCCGGTAAATCGTAATCAAAAATACTAATCCCGACGTTAGCGCAGGCCAGTTTTTTATTGCGCACATAAATTTGTGATGCGCGGTTATCGCCAATCAGAATTACTGCAATGGCTGGGGCACGTAAGCCTTGTTGAGAGCGTTGTTTTATGTCTTGCGCTACTTGCTGGTTTAGTTGTTGAGCGATTAGCGAACCACTCAGAATCTTAGCTGACAATTTTATGGCCTTAGTTTTTAAAAAAACAAGTATATCTGATCTAGAATACAAATCCCATTGACCTAATCGTTGTGAATAGTTATTATGGCCTCCACGTGAGTTGCTTTGATCGGGGCATAGCGCAGTCTGGTAGCGCATCTGCTTTGGGAGCAGAGGGTCGGGGGTTCGAATCCCTCTGCCCCGACCATTTGTAGCTATGGCGTATTTGTTCTGTATAGCGCTCGTAGCTCATCTGGATAGAGCACCGGCCTTCTAAGCCGGGGGTAGCAGGTTCGAGTCCTGCCGGGCGCACCAAGTTTTATGGTGGACGTAGCTCAGTTGGTAGAGCCCCGGATTGTGATTCCGGTTGTCGTGGGTTCGAACCCCATCGTTCACCCCATATAATAATTAAGCCTTTGAAAAATATCTCCGATGTCATCGTATAAAAAACTTGTTGCTTTTTGCTAATCACCTATGCAGAATAGGTCGCATGCCGGGTCGTTAGCTCAGTTGGTAGAGCAGCTGACTCTTAATCAGCGGGTCGTAGGTTCGATCCCTACACGGCCCACCAGTGCAAAGATGTACTAACTAAAGAGAAAAGTAGTTTAAATGCGAAAGTGGCGGAATTGGTAGACGCACTGGATTTAGGTTCCAGCGGGGCAACCTGTGAGAGTTCGAGTCTCTCCTTTCGCACCATACCTTAGGATAAAAATATGCAAGTATCAGTTGAAAAGACCAGTAATTTAGGTCGACGTTTGACTATTGAAGTGCCTGCAGCAAATGTGCAGATTGAAGAAAAAAATAGAATTAAAGATCTAGCTAAAAATCTCAAAGTTGACGGTTTTAGAGCTGGCAAGGTGCCAACTACGCACATCAAAAAAATATATGGCAATCAAATTCGTCATGAAGCTATTAATAAAGTTCTAGAGTCTACTTTAGGAACTGCATTAAAAGAACAAAATTTACGTCCTGCAAACACACCCAATGTTGAAGATTTAAAAGATACTCAAGGTGAAAATTTAACTTATACTGTTAGCTTTGAAATTTATCCAGAAATTGTGCTAAAAGATTTTGCTAGTATCGTGCTAGAAAAAGAAGTAGCTGAAATTACCGAAGCTGATATCGACAGTGGCTTGCAAAAATTACAAGATCAGTTTGCTACTTGGACAGTTGTTAGTGATCGAGCCGCTAAATTAGGCGATATGGTTACTATTGATTTCGTCGGTTTATTAAATGGCGAAGCATTTGCTAATGGCAGCAGTGAGAATTTTGATCTGGAACTAGGCAGTAATAGGTTTATTCCTGGTTTTGAAGATGGTTTAGTAGGCGTAGCCGCAGGTGCAGATAAGACTTTAGATATTACTTTTCCTGCTGAGTACGGCGCCAGTGATCTAGCTGGAAAACAAGTACAATTTAATGTTAATATCAAAAAAATCCAAGCTAAAGTTCCAGCACCAGTAGATGCAGCATTCGCAGCTAGAATTGGTATCGCTGATAAAGACGTAAGCAAGATTAGAGACACAGTGCTCAATAACATGCGCAATTATGTTGAGGATGTTGTTAAAACCAAATTACGCGAACAAGCAGTAGAAAAATTACTCGAACTGCATACTTTAGAACTCCCAGAGTCATTGATTCAACGTGAAAAGCATTCAATGCAACACGAAGGGCATGGCGATGAAGATTGCAGTAAAGTACATGGCAACCTAAGTAGCGAAGAAGATGCTAAATTAACTGCGCAAGCAACAAGGCGTGTGACCGTCGGGCTGTTGCTAAATGAAATTATTAGCAAGCATAAGCTTCAACCAGAAGAAGCTAGGGTAATGGCTAAAATAAGATCAATGTCCCTAATGTATGGTGGCAACCCTGAATATATCCAAAAGATGTACTATGAATCTAAAGAGCTTAGACAAAATGTTCTAAATATGGTTTTAACTGATCAAGCTGCCGACTTAATCGTGGCAAATGCTACAATTAAAGAAAAGAAGGCAACCTTCTATGGCATTGTGAACGCAAAGACTGAATAACAGAGAGGAATATAGTCGCATGGATACGTATGCAAATAATTTAGTCCCTATGGTTGTAGAGCAATCAGCGCGTGGTGAACGTGCTTATGATATCTATTCAAGACTACTTAAAGAACGCGTAGTGTTCTTAGTTGGTGGGGTAGATGAATACTCTGCTAATCTAATAGTTGCACAGTTATTGTTTTTAGAATCTGAGAATCCAGATAAAGATATATCTTTATATATAAACTCACCAGGCGGTGTAGTTACCGCTGGCATGGCGATTTATGACACTATGCAATTTATTAAACCGGATGTTAGCACTTTGTGTATTGGTCAAGCTTGCAGCATGGGAGCGTTGTTACTAGCTGGGGGTGCTGCTGGCAAACGCTATGTGTTGCCTAACTCAAGAGTCATGATTCATCAACCTTTGGGTGGATTCCAAGGTCAGGCTAGCGACATAGAGATTCATACTAAAGAAATATTAGAGCTACGTGATCGGCTAAATAAAATTTTGGCTGCACATACTGGCCAAGACCTAGAAAAAATTGCTCGCGATACAGATAGAGATAATTTTATGGGTGCGGCTGAAGCGCGTGATTATGGCTTGGTAGATTCGATTTTGGATTCTAGACCAACTCAGAATAACCAGTAGCACTGCGCAAAAAGCTAACCACGGGTTATAATTAGAGTCAAAGAGGTATGTAGGGCTTGAAAATACCATTGGTATCCCCACCTAATATTTATCCAATAAAAGAGGTAGGTACATGAGCGATAAAAGAGATGATGGAAAAGATGGTCACGGTAAACTGCTTTATTGCTCTTTTTGTGGCAAAAGCCAACATGAGGTTCGTAAGCTAATTGCTGGACCATCAGTATTTATCTGTGATGAATGTGTAGAGTTATGTAACGATATAATTCGTGAAGAAATAGAAGAAAAACATACTACAACTGAAGAAATAACTTTACCTACACCTAAAGAAATTTTAGCTATTCTTGACCAGTATGTAGTTGGCCAGAGTTCAGCGAAAAAAATATTATCAGTTGCAGTGTATAATCATTACAAACGCTTACAATTACAACGCGAAGACTTAACTGTCAAAGACAAGACAGATGAAGTTGAAATTGGTAAGAGTAATATACTATTAATCGGTCCTACAGGTAGTGGCAAGACTTTATTAGCTGAAACGTTAGCCAGATTATTAAACGTACCGTTTACGATTGCTGATGCTACGACTTTAACCGAAGCAGGTTATGTCGGTGAAGACGTAGAGAATATTATTCAAAAATTATTACAGAAATGTGATTACGATATTGAAAAAGCGCAAACCGGCATAGTTTACATTGACGAGATCGACAAAATTTCGCGTAAAACAGAAAATCCATCGATTACCCGTGACGTTTCTGGTGAAGGTGTACAACAAGCGTTATTAAAATTAATCGAAGGTACCGTAGCTTCTGTGCCTCCACAAGGTGGCAGGAAACATCCGCAACAAGAGTTTTTGCAAGTTAATACGCGCGGGATTTTGTTTATTTGTGGCGGTGCATTCGCCGGCTTAGACAAAATTATTCGCCAACGCACTGACAAAAGCGGTATCGGTTTTTCTGCAGAAATAATTAGTAAAAATGATAGCAAATCTGAAAACGAAATAATGCGACAAGTAGAACCAGAAGATTTAATTAAATATGGTTTAATCCCAGAATTCGTTGGACGTTTACCAGTGTTAGCAATGTTGGAAGAGTTAGATGAAAACGCTTTGGTTAGTATTTTGACCGAGCCAAAAAATTCACTTACTAAACAGTACAAAAAGCTATTCGATATGGAAGGCGTAGAAGTTGAATTCAGAGAAGATGCTTTAGATACTGTGGCCAAGAAAGCCATGAAACGTAAAACTGGTGCTCGCGGTTTACGTTCGATATTAGAAAATGTTTTGTTGGACACTATGTATGAACTACCATCGATGAATGGTGTTAGTAAAGTTGTGATTGATTCCGCGGCAGTTAATGGTGACGGCAAACCGTTGTTGATTTTTGAAAACACGGAAAAGTTATCGAGACGCGCCGCAGAATAGTGTAAGTTGCTCTGTTACCAAAACACATAAGGGGGAAATAGGATGTCTGATACTAATAGCCCTGTAACTAATGTAGTTGGCGTTGTGACGGAGATGCCACTACTACCTCTGCGCGATGTAGTAGTGTATCCACACATGGTGATCCCTTTATTTGTAGGCAGGGATCGATCAATCCAAGCACTTGAGATGGCTACCAAGGGCAATAAACGCATCTTGTTAGCCACACAAAAAGAAGCTACGTTGGATGATCCGAGTAAAGAAGACATTTATAACGTTGGTACTATTTCCAGCATTTTACAATTATTAAAACTACCAGATGGTACTGTAAAAGTATTGGTCGAAGGCATTAAACGCGGTAGTGTTGTAAGTTATAAACAAACAGAGCCGTATTTTTCTGTATTAGTTGATGAAATAAAAGGTGCAGACCTTGGCGTGCAAGAAATCGAAGTGCTAATGCGTTCGCTGATTTCTCAATTTGAACAATACATTAAGCTCAATAAAAAAATTCCTCCAGAAATTCTTACTTCATTGGCTGGTATCGAAGAGCCGGTACGGTTAGTTGATACTATTGCTGCGCACATGTCGTTAAAGATTCCTGAAAAGCAAAAAGTCTTAGAGATTGCCGGTTTACCAGAACGCATAGAGCATCTAATGGCAATTATGGAATCAGAGATTGATTTATTGCAAGTTGAAAAACGTATTCGTGGTAATGTTAAACGGCAAATGGAAAAAAGCCAGCGCGAATATTACCTCAATGAGCAAATGAAAGCGATTCAAAAAGAGCTGGGTGATATTAACGAAGACGGTTCTAACGAAATTGATGCGTTAAGTAAAAAAATCGAAAATGCTGGTATGCCTAAAGAGGCACAGCAAAAAGCGATGGCAGAGCTTAACAAATTAAAAATGATGTCACCGATGGCAGCAGAAGCTAGTGTTTGTAGAAATTACATCGACTGGATGGTTACGGTGCCATGGCAAAAACGTTCCAAAACCAAAATTGATCTGCCAGCTGCAGAAACTGTGCTGAACAAAGAACATTTTGGCTTGGAAAAAGTCAAAGAACGTATTCTTGAATATTTAGCTGTGCAACAGCGTATGAAAAAAATTAAAGGCCCAGTGTTATGCTTAGTTGGACCACCAGGCGTAGGTAAAACTTCTTTAGGGCAATCGATTGCTAATGCCACGCAGCGTAAATTTGTGCGCATGGCCTTAGGTGGAGTTCGCGATGAAGCAGAAATTCGTGGCCACCGTAAAACTTATATTGGCGCGATGCCAGGTAAGATTCTGCAAAAACTTGCCAAAGTCGGGGTAAAAAACCCGTTATTTTTACTCGATGAAGTAGATAAGATAGCTACTGATTACCGTGGTGATCCAGCTTCTGCGTTATTAGAAGTGTTAGATCCAGAGCAAAATCATACTTTTAATGATCATTATTTAGAGGTTGATTATGATCTATCAGATATTATGTTTATTGCTACGGCAAATTCTTTGAATATTCCAGCGCCATTATTAGATCGTATGGAAGTAATACGCATTGCTGGTTATATCGAAGATGAAAAATTTAATATCGCGACGAATTATTTATTGCCCAAACAACTTGAAAGTAACGGCTTAAAAACCGGTGAATTAGCTTTAACTAAACAAGCTGTTATCGAGATCATTCGCTACTATACGCGTGAAGCTGGTGTTAGAAGTTTAGAGCGTGAAATTTCTAAGCTATGTCGTAAAATAGTCAAAGAAATACTCATGCATCCAGAAAAGAAATCATTTGTAATTGATGCAGTAGATCTAGAAAAATATCTAGGTGTACGCAAATATCGTTATGGTGAAATGGAAGGTGAAGATCGCGTTGGGCAAGTAGTAGGCCTAGCCTGGACCGAAGTCGGTGGCGAAATACTCACACTTGAAGCTGCAATTATGTCTGGTAAAGGTAAAGTAACTCGCACTGGTAAGCTGGGTGATGTGATGCAAGAATCGATCGCTGCAGCAATGACCGTGGTGCGTAGTCGTGCTAAATCGTTAGGTATAGCGGCAGATGTGTTTGAGAAACATGATGTACATATTCATGTACCCGAAGGGGCTACGCCTAAAGATGGCCCTAGTGCCGGTATTGGTATGTGCACCGCAATGGTCTCAGCGTTTACTGGTATTGCCGTGCGTTGTGATGTAGCAATGACCGGAGAAATAACCTTACGTGGGCAAGTGTTGCCAATTGGTGGCTTAAAAGAAAAATTGTTAGCTGCAAAACGTGCGGGTATTACTAACGTAATTATTCCAGATGAAAACGTGCGTGATCTAAAAGAGATTGGCGCGAATATTTATGAAGGTATAAATATTCACCCAGTTAAATGGATCGACGAGGTGTTAGAGCTGGCGCTAGTTTCAAAACCAGTGCCGTTAACCGATGATGTGGTTGCAGCCAAAACCGATGGTAATGGCGATGATCTAGAAATTCGCGCGCATTGACGACCCCCATCCCCAACCCCTTTGCCCCCAAATCAGAGATTTTGGGGCAGGGGTTTTTCTGATCACTGCAGCCATTCCCCTGACACAACCAAAAACTCACACGCTGTTGACATAACATTAATCTATAGGTATTCTCCTGTTTCGATATTTACTTGACGGCTAGGGGTGGAGTTGGTATAAAAGTTCGATCTCTACGCTGTAATGTAAAAACTTAAGGGGACTCTAGTGAATAAAGCTCAGTTAATTGATGCGGTTGCAGTAGCAGCTGATTTACCAAAGACGGTTGCGAGTAGAGCTTTGGATGCGGTTTTGGATAGCATTTCAAAATCGTTGTCAGAAGGTGACTCGGTGGCGTTAATAGGCTTTGGTACCTTTACTGTGAAAGAACGTGCCGCAAGGGTTGGTCGCAATCCAAAGACCGGCGCTGAAATCCAGATTAAGGCAGCTAAAGTTCCAAACTTCAAAGCGGGAAAGGCTTTGAAAGACGCTGTCGACGAAGTGTTGACCTAGGATGGTCTAGAAAGAATATACGGGTGCTTAGCTCAGCTGGTAGAGCATCGCCTTTACACGGCGAGGGTCGGGGGTTCGATCCCCTCAGCACCCACCAGTAGTTCATTTGTGGAGCGGTAGTTCAGTTGGTTAGAATACCGGCCTGTCACGCCGGGGGTCGCGGGTTCGAGCCCCGTCCGCTCCGCCACAAATCTACAAGAGTTAGCATTTATGATGCAATTTATACGAGATAAAGCACATGGAGTTGTCGCTTGGACAATTGTAGGCTTGATTGCGCTTGCGTTTTGTTCCTGGGGCGTTAGTGGCTACTTGTCTAATGGTTCTGCTCTAATTCTAGCTAAAGTTAATGGTAAAAAAATTACTAGTTATGAAGTCGAAGAAGCTTATAATAACTGGTTGCGCTATGTATCGATGCAAAAAGGCTTTGATATGGCGCAAGTACAACCAGCTGCAATCAAAAAAGAGATCGTACGTAGTTTAGCCGAACAACAAGCGCTAATAACCGGTTTGGAAACTGATAAATTTTGTGTCAGTGATAATCTAGTGGTCGCAGATATTCGTCAGGATAAAAATCTCCAAGAGGGTGGTAGCTTCTCTATCGAACGCTACAAGATGTTTTTGAGTAGATTTAATATCAGTGAAGTAGATTTTGAGCAAGCACGTCGTGAAAATTTGCTTACCTCTCAAGCGCAACAAAGTCTAGTTAATTCTAGTTTTGTGTTACCACATGAAGTAGAACAAATAATTCAATACAACAATCAAAAACGTGATTTTGCTTATGTTTTAATCTCAGCTGCAAAATTTAAAACAGCAATAAAAATTCCTGAACAACAAATCTCAGACTATTATCAACAGCATTTGGCTGATTTTATGGCGCCAGAAAAAATTAAATTACAGTATCTGGAATTATCTATCGATGATCTGATGCAAAGTGAAAAAGTTACCGAACAGAAACTACGTGAATTTTATCAACAAAATTTATCTATGTTTCAAGATCCTGAAACTTTGCGTGTTAGACACATTGTGGTCGCAGACAAGCCTAAGATAGATACTATTTTGGCCAAGTTAAATAATGGCGAGAGTTTTACCGCGTTAGCCAAGCAAGAATCAATAGATAAAGCTAGTGCCGACAAAGACGGTGACTTAGGTTGGATTACCACCGCGGATGCTTATCCAGCTGAAGTTTATAATTTAGCCAAAGTAAACGATTACACTCCAGCAGTAAAAACCGATTTTGGTTGGCATGTATTTCAATTGGTGGCACGTAAAACCCCACCGCAGAAAGATTTTGCTAGCGTCAAGAAACTAGTTGAAGCAAGATATAAACGTGAAATTGCTGAGCAACAGCTAGGTCCTAAGGGCGAAGAGTTAGCGAAGCTAGCTGCTGAGCAGTCACAATCTTTGCAAGCTGCAAGTGAAAAATTAAATCTACCAATTAAAACTACCGACTACTTTACGCGCGATGGTGGAGCTGGGATTGCAAGTGTAAATCGAGTACGTGAAGCAGCATTTAGTGCGGAACTGTTAAATAAACAGCGTAACAGTGACTTGCTTAGTCTAAGCAATGATAACTATATAGTAATTAGAGTAAGTGATCGCCAACCACAGCACCAAGAAGCTTTAGCCGATGCGCGTGATAGAATTGTTAAAAAACTCACCAGTCAAGCGGCACAGGCTCAAGCTGAAAAATTAGGCGCAGATATATTAGATGATATTAAAGGCAGTAAAAAGTTGGATTGGCGTACAGCCACAGCGGTAGGACGTGATAATAAAACAATTGCCGCGCCAATTCTGCGGCACGTATTTGCTATGCAGAAACCAGCGGCAGGCAGCAATGTGAAGGCCGGTTTTGTTTTACCCAATGGCGATTATGTAGTGTTAGTGCTAAATGCGGTACAAAATGGAAAATTAGGCGATAAAGATAGTGATAGCCTTCGAGAGATATATAATAACCAAATAGCCGCGTTAAAGGGGCGATTAGAGTTTGATTCTTGGCGAGCTGCGCTTATAGAACGAGCCAAAATAAAGTATATGGAGTAGATGATGATAGTTGAGCCTAAAATTCGTGGTTTTATCTGTACCACAGCCCATCCCATAGGTTGTCAGGAGCGAGTTAACGAGCAGATAAATTATGTGCAGCAACAAAAAAAATTATCTACTAAATTTAAGAATGTACTAATTATCGGCGCTTCCACTGGTTACGGTTTAGCTAGCAGAATAGTTGCTGGTTTTGGTGCTGACGCCAGTACTTTAGGTGTATTTTATGAGCGCGAGGCTGTAGATAAACGTACGGCATCAGCTGGGTGGTATAATTCAGCGGCCTTTGAACAAGCTGCGCGTAAAACTGGCTTGTATGCACGTAGCATCAACGGCGATGCTTTCTCTGAAGCACTGAAAAAACAGGTTATTGACTGTATTTGTCAAGATTGGAATGGCAAAGTAGACTTAATTATATATAGTTTAGCTTCGCCGCGGCGGCAAGATCAAACTGGCACCGTATATAATTCTGTGCTTAAGCCTATAGGTACAACGTATCAAGATAAGACGGTTGATATTATTAGCGGTGTAGTATCAGAAGTTAAAATAGAACCAGCAATACCGGATGAAATTAGCGCTACTGAAAAAGTTATGGGTGGCGAAGACTGGGCTTTGTGGATTGAAGCTTTGATCAAAGCCAACGTCTTAAGCGAAAAAGCTATGACGGTAGCATACTCATACATTGGTCCTGAGATGACATATCCTATTTACCGCGAAGGTACTATTGGCGCGGCAAAAGAACATTTAGAAGCAACTGCCCGTGCATTGAATACGCAATTGGCGGCACATTGTAACGGCCGGGCTTTAGTATCAGTAAATAAAGGTCTCGTGACGCAAGCGAGTGCGGCTATCCCAGTAGTGCCATTATATATTTCTTTATTGTATAAAGTCATGAAACAGCATAACTTGCATGAAGGCTGTATTGAGCAGATGTGGCGTTTATTTGCAGATTATCTGTGTAGTGAGTCATTACAATTAGATAGCGCACAGCGTATCCGTATAGACGACTGGGAATTAAGGTCGGATGTGCAAGACGAAGTTGCCAAATTGTGGCAGCAAGTACAAACTGATAATTTAAACCAGATTTCTGATATAGTGGGCTACCGGAAAGAGTTTCATCAATTGTTTGGTTTCTCTGTCGATGGAGTTGACTATACTGAGGATGTGGACATTAATGTACAGATACCCTCTATACATTTGGAGTTAGCATAGTTAATAGGAAAAGGGATTTATTATGATACTGATTACGCTCGTGATTATTTCTTCAATAGTCTTTTTCGTTGTTGCGCCGGTTCTAAGTTTACTTCGATACTACGCACCAGTTAAATATACTTGGTGGCACAATATGTTGTGGACTGTGATCACCCTGCTAACTTGGCCAATTGCCCCCATAATGGTTGCTTGGCATCGACGCGATAAGACATTGTTGAGTTTATATTGGGTATCGTTTTTGGGCTTAGGGGTGTTTGGCAGTTATTGGCTTGCTACCAATGTGCACCGCTTTATTTTTATCCAAAGATTGCTGAATGAATAGACTTATCGTTAAATTCTTACTAGTGCTGTTGTGTGTATTTAACTGTTACGCTATGTCGGACGGTGAAGATAAAGACTTATATCAAATCGAAATAATTTTTTTCGAGCATAATGAGCAGCAACGTTTTGCAGCCGAACAGTGGCCACAGTTTGTCGGTAAATTAGATACGCGCAAAGCCGTCGTGCCCACCGAACCAGCCACGCAAAAACAACTATTAAATGACGCAGCAGTAGCTATCAAAAAAAGTAAAACTCAGCGTTATATCCAGCAAATATCTTGGACGCAGCCACTGGTTGATTATGTAAGATCTACGCCAATACACTTACAGGCTGGCAGTAATAACGAAGAGATCGAAGGCGTACTAAGTGTTAAACCCGCACGCAATATTTATAACGTTAACGTTGATTTAATCTTTAAGGCCAACAATCAAGAGTTTAGATTAACACGTGATATTAAAGTTAAGAAAAACGAGATATTTTATTTAGACCACCCAGTATTTGGCGTTATGGTAGTATTATCGCCGTGCAGTTAGGCTTATATCAGCATTATAACGGCAATTTTTATCATGCAATGTGTATTTGTCGGCATTCAGAAACTTTAGAGGAAATGGTTGTATATCGGGCTTTGTACGCTGATTATGGCGTATGGGTCAGACCGAAGGAGATATTTGCTGGCAAAGTTACGCACGGCGGTAAGCTTATCGATCGCTTTACTTTTGTGCGCGAATTAAACATTGAGCCACCAGTATTACGGTAATTTTTCCGCCTGGCTGCTTTGGGTTTACTAGTTAATAGTAAGTTTTTTAGGTAGCAGCGGTTCAATTTCATTATGATATACAGCCTCTTCATTACCAATAATTTCAGGGGCAGTAAATAATAATCTACTAGCTTGATAAGGTGTTTGTTGCTGAAGTTTGTATTGATTTTCAGTCAGGTATTTATCAATGGCATCTAGTGCTTGTTTTGCTTCTTTATTGAATGCAGCTACGTTTTCGCTAAGATCGGTAATTGTTTCAATAATTATCTCTAAGTCTACTAATTCTTCTTTGCTATAATCTTTAATTTGTTTGGCGGTTATTTTAGTTATAACCTCAGTTAGTAATTCGTTAATCTTGTTAGGTTGTTCAAGCTCAATGCTAAGAGTATCGTGAACTAATAGCTTGGCTAGTTTTTTAGATGTAAGGTCGTCAATATTTACGCCAGTAAATAGGTTGAGTAGCTTTTCGTTTAGAAGCAACGCGTGTTTGATTACCAGCTCTAATTGCTCGGCAGGTAGCTTTTGTTTTAGAAGAGATAATACGTCGGGAGTTATTTTAAGTCCTGCTGCTAAAAGCATGATTATAGCTTCTATATTGTTCTTACTTGTTGCCAGGCTTAGTAGTGATTTTTCTTTATTTGCAGGTATGTTTGGATCAGCGCCTGCAATGATAAGTAAAAAGATCATTTTAGTTTGCATCTGATTTATGGCCCTACCTAGCGGAGTATAACCTTTTTCAGTTCGATAATTTAAAGGTATATTTCTTCTTAACAAATAATCCATTTTTGTATAATCTTGATAAACTATGGCTTCCTCATACTCAGTATAATCGCTGATAGTAGGTATATAGCTATAGCCTTCGTTAAATAATAGATCTAAAGTTTCAAATTGGCTATAGCGCATACATAAATTGAATATGTTTTTGTGGCTTAACACCGCTTGTTTATAGCTATTGTTATTAAGTAGACTTTTAGAGTAGATAATTTTATCTGGATACTGGCCTTTTGGTGAGCCTTCGATATCAAATATTGTTAAATACAAGGCTAAAAAATCCTCTGATTTACAATATTTGCCTAAGCCAGCAAAAATATCCTCAACTAGTTTTTCCACTTCTAAGGATGAGTATTCTACAGGACCACTCACGCAGTCAGGATTATAAAAATAATATTTATCGCCACTTTGCATTAAACCAACTGTATGCATAGCATTATCTAAGCGCACCATTTTATTTTGTTGTACGGCAACTGCTATTAGATTATTAAGTGTATTGCGATTAAATACGTGAGTAATTGAAAATTGCTCTGCATAGACTTTAGGGTGGTGCTTGCCAGCTAAAAAGTCAAAGCTAGCAACTAAGTTATCTTGATTCACACCAAGCAGCAAATCTTTAACATGTTGCAAAAAACCAAAATTATTCAGAATTTCTTCCAACATAGGATCTTCATTTTTGTCGCCAGATGCAAAAGTCTCAGGGTTCCATGTCAATACATATTCTATCCGGCTTATAAATTTGCCTTCTTCGTTATTGCGTTTAAAATATAGCCAAAATGCCACCAGGCCTGAGCATAGCCCGTTAAGTGAATTAAATGGCAATTTGCATTCGGATAATTCTTGTATTAAACGAAGTTGTTCATTAAAATCTTCAGTGGCATCAATTTTTTGCTCGATTTTTTCGCATTTTTTGTTCATATACAACTGCAACTTGTCGATCAGACATCGTTGCTGGTGATCCAGAAGCGGAAAAGCTAGAGCAATGCTATTAAAGTACAATTTATGATGGCCCTGGTGTTTTTGGTTTTGCTTCTTTTCTATCTTGCAATAATCCATCGTTTAATATACTCTGCAGACTCTTACAAATTGCACTAATAGTTTTCGTTTCATCACTTTCTCGACTAAGATCAATTGCCATCAGACCAGTCTTATGTACGCTGGATTGATCATGAGTTTTCTTTGGAAGATTGGCCTGTATATTGGATAGAGCATCACTTATATTCTTTTTTGCTTCTGTAATATCATCGCAATTTGTCAATATATTTTTGCCAGAGTCTATTAAACTTTTATATGCTATTAATGCTGTGCTTAGTTCGGATATTGGTCTTTGTGCGATTAATCCAGTATTGGTTTTTTTAGGATCAAGTTTGGTTAATATATCTTCTTTTACAATATACGACAATAGTGGATCGGCTTTATATTTGTTTTCGGATTCTTCTCTTGCTACTTTTCGTTCTTCTAGTGATTTTAATTTCGGTATTGTAGCTATTTTAGAAGAAAGTTTATTATTGTAAAATGGCGTTAATATTTCGGTGGCCTTTTGAATTAATTTTTCGTGCTCTTCTTTAATTCAGCATTTTCAACGTTATCATCTGCTTTGATAGTGAGTATTTTTTTACTGATTAATTCAATCATTTTCACCAATGCCGTTCTGTTAGCAACACTCGGATCACTACTTGCTGTACTACTAGCTGCTCTACCAGATGTGATGCTAGTGTCGTTGTTATTGTTTATATTAGCTAATAAACGTTTCATTATGTCTTGAGTATCTCGGAAATCTTTAACTTTTTGTTCAAATTCTTTAGTTGGCATTTTTGTTTTCCCCAGTCCCATATGTAATGTTCTAATGATTGAGACATCAAAAACAATATAAAGTTCAAGGGGAATTACACTAATGTGGTTGCAATTGTAAATTCGCTGAAATTATCAACAGGTATTGATTAACTGCGTTATTTAATCATATGGCTCAGAATCGTCTTCGTAACTATTTTTGCCAGTGCTAGCTACTTTGTCTTGTTCATGCATAACTTTGCCATCTTTGTTCCAGGGTAATTTACGATAAGCAGCTTGATCCTCAAAGGCGACAAATGGATATTTGATAATTTCAAAATACGGTGAGTAATCAAAATCGCGCGGAGTGAATAACCGCGGATTTTTACGGAATAGTTCAATGCCTGTCTCTTTACTTTTTTTAATATATGGCAAAATTGGGAAATGCACGGCATTAAATGCTTCGGCAATCATAGTGGAGCAGACATTACGTGTAGATTGACCAGCAGTGTTAGTAAATAAAGTCGAGTGCCAACGGCGTGGGACTATGGTCCAGGGTAGCAAGAATCTGGCTAAATCAAAAATATGGCGCACATCATAATTATTACCTAGCTTGCTTACTGCGAACTCTAAAATATGTTGTGCATCGTGTGGCGATAAGCCACGTGGCCGACAGATACGTATGTGATCGCGACGATAACTGCTGAGCGGAGTAATTATCGTGCCTTTGCCGATCACCCCTTCGACTAATAATTGGGTATCGGGTGGGCCTTTAAAAAATTCCATGGCTTTATTACGTATCACCGGATCTTCAATATCGTGAATGCGACCTATATATAATGCCGCATGCGACCAGGCAGATTGAGTAATAAATTTAATTACATCACTTACGTGATTACGTCCTTCCATAAGTAGTACATCGCAAGGTCTAACTTCGTAACGGATGCGTTCAAAGTCACACAGTGGGAAATCAATGACTTCTCGCTCGGTAGTTAGCCAGTCAATAAAGGCGTCGCTGATTAGTTTACGTAAAGACATAAGCTGTATTTATCCAAGATACTCGCTTAATTATGGTAAAGTATTGAGCTTATGGCAAATCTTCAATTTGCGTTTGCTCTTCTATTTTTTCGATAGATTGGAAGCGGCGTGTGATCTTGCTGGCTGAGGTATGAATTTGTTGTGCATCGTTATTGGCTGATTCTATGTGTTTTGCTAACTTGGACATGCGCTCGTTAAATAATTCAAAATCTTTGGCCAGAGCTCTTAAGTGTTGTTGAATAAAGTGTACGTGTTCACGCGTGGCATTATCTTTCAGTACTGCAGAGGCGGTAGTTAAAATTGCCATCATAGTAGTAGGCGAAGTGATCCAGACGCTTTTTTCTTGTGCTAGTGACACTATATCGGGTAATTTACTATGAATTTCGGCAAATATAGCTTCAGCTGGGATAAACATAATTGCACCATTGGCAGTTTCACCGGGGATTATATATTTAGCAGCTATGTCGTTAATATGTTTTTTTAGATCTTGATTAAAAGTCTGCATATATTTTTTACGATCGCTCTCAGCCAGATCGAGATCATTGTAACGTTGAAAATTTTCTAACGGAAACTTGGCATCTATAGCCACGTTACCAGTAGGCGCGGGTAAAAACAGCATGCAATCACAACGGAAGCCATTGCTGAGTTGATATTGTAGCGCAAAGTTTTTGGCTGCTAATAAATTTTGAATTAAATTATTTAATTGCACTTCGCCAAATGCGCCACGCGATTTCTTGTCGGACAATATTGCCTGTAATCCCAAGACGTTATTTGATAAATCGGTAAGTTTTTTTTGTGCATCGTCGATTAAAATAAGTCGTTTAGCAATATCTGCGAAAGTCTCAGTGGTTTTAGTAAAGCCTTCGTTTAAACGTTTTTCAACAATAAAACTAACTTGTTGTAATTTATCTTCGGCGGTTTTAGTTAAAATTTCTACGCGTTTGGATAACTCTTGGGAATGTTGCCCTAAGGCTTCGCGTAAAGTATCTTGAATTGATTTTTGATATTGCAGTTGTTGCGACTGTTGTACACTGTGTTTACTGGTTAGTTGCTCGACAATTTCTAGTTTAAAGCGGTGTAACTGATCTAATAAGTTTTGCTTTAAATTTTGCCCGACCGCGAAGAAAATAATTATAGCCAGGCCTAGAGTGCTCAGTATGACTACGTTGGTTAACATGTTTCCTGCTTATAAATTTGACAACAATAGTGGGTAATTGTAGCAGAGTTTGGTTGGAGGAACAGCCCCTTAAATCGGCTTAACCTTCTTCGCGGCAAAGTTATTTCTAAATATATTGGCATGCTTTACTGGTAACAAAATCTGATGCGGCCCCTCTGGATGTGTTACATGCATACGATATGCTGGATTTAATTTTTTAATTTCTTTTACATCTAATTTAGCTAATTCTGCTGCAGTATTTAAATTGATTTGTGAGCTCAAACTTATTTTCGTAAAATACGGTCGATTGGCAATAGGTGCTAAATTAATGCCTAATTCATATTGGTTTTGCAGCAAATAGGTTAAAGCCAAAAATTTTGGTACAAAATACATGGTTTCTTTAGGCAAAGATAATGACCAGTAATCAGTCGGCAGGCCACGGGCTTTATTTTTACGTATTGCTTGCGCTACGCGTGCGTCACCACAATTATATGCGGCCAAGGCTAACAGCCAATCATTATTAAATTTGTCTGCCAATACTGCCAGATGTCCGAGCGCAGCTTTAGTTGCCGCATCGACGTCTTTACGACCATCATACCAGTAATCTTGTTTGAGCCCATAAATACGCCCGGTCATGGCAGCTAATTGCCAGAGACCAGCGGCGCCTTTATTCGACACTGCTAATGGGCGATATTCGCTTTCGACTATAGGCAATAAAGCTAGTTCAGTGGGAAGTTGTAATTCTTCGAGTCGGGTCACAATGTGATACAAATACGGAGTGGCATGCTCGCTAAATTTGGTTAAATTCTGCGCTTGTGTGCTGGTATACATCTTAATAAATTTTTGCACGCGTGGATTGTTAGAATGCGTATTTATCTGAATATTATTAGCCATTCTATCCCAGACGGTAATGGTTTGGCGTTCGCGAATGATCTTGGTTACTGGATTTATCGATGTTCTTGAAGAGTCACAAGCGGTAACTGCAAGACATATAATCAGTACTGTTGAAATTTTCAGGTAAAAACGGTTCATAAAGCTACCCTGATATTTGTTTTTATTTAAGTAGGGGTATGCTAGCACAGAATGCCCGCAGAACCAAGCGAAAAGTCTATTGGCTAACTTTGCGAGGTTGCTTGCTGGTATAAATTAACGTCAAAATTGCTATGCCCATGATTAGCATGCCGAGAACTTTTGTCGGTGCATATTTGTAACCAATTTCCCAACCAAAATAGATAGCGATCATAAATGGCGAAAATAATCTGATGGGTGAGATTACCGAAATTGCTGAATAGCGTAAGGCTAATTGGAAAAAAACTAAAGTGCCAAGTGACGCGACAATAGAAATTAGAGCTATTTGTACAAGCTCGGTATAACTTATGGCATGAAATTGATAAGTGGTGCTGAATATTGCTACTGGCAACAGGAAAATTATACACATTACATAGCCGTAGAATAAATTAATTAATACCGGAATACGCCAATATCTTCGTAAAATAAAGTTACGTACCCCAAAACTAATACAAAACGAAATCGCAAACAAAATACCAGCGATATTTAGACTGCCGATCTCGGCATAACATAAAACAAATGAGCCTAAAATTGCAAACGTAATAAACATCCAAGTTCCCAACTCATGGCGCTCGTTTAAGAAAAAATAGCCAAAAACTATAGAGAAAACTGCCTGGTTTCTGGTTAAAAAGCTAAACGTTACTGCGTCTAAGTGGCTTAAACCGACAAAAAACGACATAGCGCCGATGGCTTGGCATAAACCGGCGGTAAATACTGGATAGAGGATACGTTTGGAACAGCGTAAGATACGCCATGGTTTGCAAATAATCGTTAAAAATACAGCCACCACACAGCTTTCAATTAAAGCGATAGTAAGGGCTGGCATGCCCTGCATCATCATTGGTTTGTAGAGAATGGTGATCATCGCCCCGAGCGCGGTGGAGATAAAGCCCAGGGCAATGCCCTTGTGATCCATAGTGCTGCCTAAAATTAATAGCTATATTGGATCACTATACAAGAATGGCTTTATAAAGCAAGTCAGATAAAATCTTAGTTTTTAATTGCAGAGATTTCTCATGTCAGAGACAGCCCCTGCCGCATCAGAATAAATTTGATAAGCGACTGGGTCTGCTCTGCCCATGCGCTTGCAGCCCATATTCTCAAGGGCTGGGTCTGTGTATTCTGTCCAAAAGTTAGGTGAGGGTAGAGTGAAATCCTCATATTGATAAAAACATTCTTGGGTAATTTCACCAGACTCTGTTTCTGCCATAAGGAAATGAATTAGGCTTAAGTATCTGCTGTAATTAGTATCGGAACCTGCGTGATATAAGTTATATTGTATATCCGCCGAGTTGCAGCCATAAAAATAATCAACCCATGCTACGCTAAGATCTCCGAAACCAGTTGGATCTCCATCATATTCATATGTTTGTCGATTACCACTTGAAGAATCAAGCCTTGGTGGACCAAAACCTATCTCTTGCAGTGTTGCAGGGAAGGTATCATTTTCGCTAGCGAGTGCTCTAATATTGGTGTTCACTTGCGCCATATTAGAAATGTCTTTGGATATATTAATACGATACTTATAATCACCGTATATTGGCGCGGCTATCATTGCCAGAAGGCCCAGTATGCCGGCGACTACCAACAATTCCATTAATGAAAAACCTTTATTTTTCTTCATGCCAATCATGCCTTTATATGTAAAGCTAACTTAATTATAGCATAGTTCATCCAGCAGCGTGGATAAGCTGTTATAATCATGGTGTAATCTCACATGCGCACATGCACTTAATAACTGGAGGTTGCTAGCTTGTTCAATAAGCATCAAGCCGATTTGGCTTTTCGGCAATGGCTATTAACGCCGTTAGGCGCGCATTTGCTAGCTGTAGAGGCGGCTAGGATTAATTCTATAGTACCTACTTTGTTTGGTTATAACGCGGTGATTTTGGGCGAGCCAGATTATCTAGCAGCATTAACTGCAAGCCCCATTAAAAGCAAAGCTATCGTAACTTTACGCGCAGCTACGTGTAATGTCCCTCTTATACGCTCTAGGTTGGATAAACTGTCGATTTTATCTGATTCGGTGGATTTAGTATATTTAGCGCATTGTTTAGAGTTTGCCAGTAATCCGCATGAAATTTTACGTGAGGCTTATAGAATTATGCGGCCTGATGGCCATATATTAATCTCGATGTTTAATCCGTTTAGCATTTGGGGATTATGGCGCAATTTTGCGAAATTTAGTGGTAACTCTCCTTGGTCGGCCAACTTTATGTCGCTAGTAAGGCTTAAAGACTGGTTAGCTTTGCTGGGATTTGATATTATGCGGGTTAATCATTTTGGGTATTGTTGGCCGGTTAAGAAATGTGACACTGTTACACGACAGACTAAAGCCGAATATTACGGACAGAAGTTGGAATTGCCCTGTGGTGCCGCCTATGTCGTTGAAGCTAGCAAACGCGTAATTGCGTTTACTCCCATAAAACCTATATGGACAGAGCCGGAAATAATATCTGATGATTTAGCTGAACCTACTGTCTAAATTTAGCATAATGGCAATTTAAAATGGCAATTGTTGAGATTTTTACCGATGGCGCATGTCGTGGTAATCCTGGCCCCGGTGGTTGGGGGGTATTATTGCGTTATAACGGCAGTGAAAAAGTATTATCCGGCGCAGAAAAAGATACGACCAATAATCGCATGGAATTAACCGCCGCAATTATGGGCTTAAATGCCGTGACGCGTGCTAGTGAGATTGTTATAGCTACTGACTCGCAATATGTTAAAAACGGTATCACGCTATGGATAGATAATTGGCAAAAGCGCAATTGGAAAGCAGCAAGTGGTAAACCAGTAAAAAATATAGATCTATGGCAATTACTAGATTCAGCGGTTAAGCGGCATACGCAAGTGCAATGGCAATGGGTTCGAGGCCATAGTGGCCATCCAGAAAATGAGCGCGCCGATGTTTTAGCCACCAATGCCATCGATGAATTATTAAATTTAGATCAAGGAATATAGCATGCGGCAAGTGGTGTTAGATACAGAAACTACGGGCTTATCGCCGCAGCATGGACATAAACTTACTGAAATTGGTTGTCTAGAGTTAATAGATCGTAAAATTACTGGCCAGACTTTCCATAGTTATTTAAATCCAGAGCGAGAATTAGATGCAAAAGCTGCAGAAATAACCGGTTTAAGTTGGTCTATGTTAAAAGACAAGCCAAAATTTATTAATATCGCAGATGATTTTATTAATTTTATTGACGGCGCAGAGTTAATTATTCATAACGCCCCATTTGATTTAGGCTTTTTGGATCATGAATTAGCTTTGCTTAAACATACTTGGGGTCGCGTTAGTAAGAATCTATCTGTTATTGATACACTACTTTTATCCAGGGAACTGCACCCAGGACAAAAAAATAGCTTGGATGCTTTGTGCAAACGCTATGCAATAGATAACAGTCATCGTACCCGCCACGGAGCGTTGTTAGATGCTGAAATCTTAGCTAGCGTATATCTAGCCATGACGGCTGGGCAAACTAATTTAGATTTACATACGCAAACTATAGCAACTAAGTCACAGCAGATAACAGAGCTTGTCATGGGACGGGTAGTTAAGCGCAGCGAAAATCTAAAAATAATTTACGCTAATGAACAAGAACAAGCACAGCATTTAGCTATGCTAGAGATGATTAAGAAACAAAAGAAATGAAACATATACGAAATTTTTCTATTATTGCCCATATTGACCACGGCAAGTCGACACTGGCTGATCGTTTTATTCAAATTTGTGGCGGGTTAACCGACCGTGAAATGAAGAGCCAAGTTTTAGATTCTATGGATATAGAACGCGAGCGCGGTATAACTATTAAAGCGCAATGTGTAACGTTAAATTACACTGCAAAAGATGGGCAAATTTACCAGTTGAATTTTATTGATACTCCTGGGCACGTAGATTTTAGTTACGAAGTTTCACGCTCGTTAGCGGCATGTGAGGGCGCGTTATTAGTGGTTGATGCGGCGCAGGGCGTGGAAGCGCAAACTGTGGCTAATTGTTATACGGCTATCGAACAAGGCTTAGAAGTAATACCAGTTTTAAACAAAGTAGATTTAGATCAGGCTGAACCAGAGCGGGTAATTAAAGAAATCGAAGAAATTATCGGCATCGAAGCGGAACACGCGATTCGTATTAGCGCGAAAAGCGGTCTAGGAGTGGTTGATTTATTAGAAAGTTTAATCAAATTAGTGCCAGTGCCGCAGGGTGATCCGAATGGTTTACTGCAAGCATTAATCGTTGACTCTTGGTTTGATAGTTATTTAGGTGTGGTGTCTTTAGTTCGTATTAAAAACGGTGCGCTTAAAACTGGCGATAAAATTCGGGTGATGTCTACCGGTCGTTGGCATCTGGTAGAAGATTTGGGGGTGTTTACGCCGAAACGCGAGAAGCGCGATAGTTTATCTGCAGGCGAAGTTGGCTATGTATGTGCCAGTATCCGTGACATTTACGGCGCGCCGGTGGGCGATACTATTACTTTAGAACGGCAACCAGCAACTGAGCCATTGCCAGGTTTTAAGCAAGTACAACCTAAAGTTTACGCTGGTTTATTTCCAGTTTCAGCCGATGATTATGAAGCTTTTCGCGAGGCATTATCTAAACTACGACTAAACGACTCGTCGTTATTCTACGAACCAGAAAATTCGACGGCGTTGGGTTTCGGTTTTCGTTGTGGCTTCCTTGGTTTATTGCACATGGAAATCGTGCAAGAAAGGTTAGAGCGGCAATATAATTTAAATTTAATTACTACTGCGCCTACAGTAGTGTTTGAAATTGTGTTGCGTTCCGGGGAAGTAGTACAAGTAGACAGTCCGGCGAAGTTACCAGATCCAGGTACGATTCAAGAAATGCGCGAGCCAATAGTGATTGCTAATATATTAGTGCCGCAAGCTTATGTTGGCAGTGTGATATCACTGTGTATAGATAAACGTGGCGAACAACGCAATATGAATTACTTAGGTAATCAAGTTTCGTTAGAATACGAATTGCCGATGAACGAAGTGGTTTTAGATTTTTTTGATAAAATAAAATCTGTCAGTCGCGGCTATGCATCGTTAGATTATCATTTTGTACGTTTCCAAACAGCAGATTTGGTTAAACTGGATATTTTAATCAATGGCGAGCAAGTAGATGCTTTGGCGTTAATTGCCCATCGCGATATGGCTTTTAAACGTGGACGCGATGTGGCGGAAAAAATGAAAGAATTGATTCCGCGGCAGATGTTTGATGTGGCGATTCAGGCCGCGATAGGGGCACATATTATTGCGCGTACTACCGTAAAAGCTTTGCGTAAGAACGTGATTGCCAAATGCTATGGCGGTGACATTACACGTAAGAAAAAACTGTTAGAAAAACAAAAGGCTGGTAAAAAGCGCATGAAAAATGTGGGTAAAGTTGAGATTCCACAAGATGCATTTTTAGCTGTCTTAAAATTAAGCGATAAAGATTAAAAACTAAAGGATTAAAAGGCATGCGTTTTGAAGAACTATTAGTAACATTAACCGCCGGTACCGGTGTGGTTTGCTTGGCAAATTATCTTTATCAGAAACGCTATGCACCGGTAACCGTTGGTAGCAAGCAAAATTGGCTGATTGAAACTTGTCGGTCATTTTTTCCAGTATTTCTGTTGGTTTTAGTCTTACGTTCGTTTTTATTTGAGGCGTTTAGGATCCCTTCAGGTTCAATGAAGCCGACGCTAGTGGAAGGCGATTTTATTTTAGTTAATAAATTTAATTATGGAGTGCGCTTGCCAGTTTTGGGCACCAAGTTGCTTAATCTAGGCCAGCCTAAAACTGGCGATATTATTGTATTCAGGCATAGTGACGGCAAAGATTTAATTAAGCGCGTAGTCGGCGTGGCTGGTGATCATATAAAATATCAAGATAAAAAATTGTATATTAATAACAACTTAGTAACCACTGAGTTTATTCAGCCTACGCAAGATGGCGATAATTTAACCTTGGAAAGTAGGGAATATCTCGAAAACCAGGTGCATAATATTTATATTTATCCACAGCGCAATGTCATGGGTAGATACCGAGATGTGATTGTGCCGCCAAATAGTTATTTTGTCTTAGGTGATAATCGTGATAATAGTGAAGACGGCAGATTTTGGGGCTTTGTGCCAGATAGAGATTTATTGGGTAAAGCTCTTTTGACCTGGATGAGCTGGGATGCACAGAATCTAAATATACGTTGGTCTAGAATTGGTAAGTCTATGTATAATAATAACAACAAAGAGACCAGCTAAATGCAGCAGTTATCTAAAGCTTTAGGCTATAATTTTCGTGAAGAATCTTTATTAAAGCTAGCTCTAACGCATAGATCAGTAGGCGCGCACAATAACGAACGACTCGAGTTTTTGGGTGATGCGGTAGTAAATTTTATAATTGCTGCTGAATTATTCAAACTTTTTAGTACTGCCAGTGAAGGACAGCTGACACGCATGCGTGCACAGTTAGTTTGTGCTGAAATGTTAACCACAGTCGCCAAAGAATTAAATTTGGGTGAGTATATAATTTTAGGTTCAGGTGAACGACGAAGTGGCGGGCATCAACGTTCGTCAATTTTAGCTGATGGTCTTGAAGCAATTATTGGTGCTATATATTTAGATTCTGGTTTAAATATTACAGTTGTACAAAATACGGTGTTAAGTTGGTTTAAAGAAAAATTTCATATTTTTGACAGTAAAGAATCGCAAGGGCATAAAGACCCAAAGACTATTTTGCAGGAATTATTACAAGCACAAAAATTAGACTTGCCAGTTTATGAGATAATACGTACTGAGGGTGAACAACATGATCAAACTTTTTATGTGTTATGCACAGTTTCGTTATTAGAGCAACCAGTGGAGGGCGTAGGTAATAGTCGCCGCAAAGCAGAACAAATGGCCGCACAACAAGTTTTGGTACAATTAAATGCAAAAGAATAATGATAATGCACAACTTACACGCAGCGGCTTTGTCGCTATAGTCGGTCGACCTAACGTGGGAAAATCTACGTTACTTAACAACATGATAGGCGAAAAAATAAGTATCACGGCAGATAAGCCGCAAACTACTAGACATAAAATTATCGGCGTAAAAACTGTAGGCGAACAACAAGCGATTTTTATTGACACTCCCGGTATGCATTTGCGCGAAAAGAAAGCTATTAACAAAGAAATGAATAAAGCTGCCAAAAGCGCGCTAATTGATGTAGACGCAGTTATCTTCGTCATTGAAGAACTAATTTGGAACGAGGAAGATCAGCTGGTATTAGAATGTGTAAAAGATCTATCTTGCCCAGTATACTTACTGGTTAATAAAGTAGATATGATAAAAAACAAAGACGACTTATTGCCACATTTGCAAAACTTAGCTACAAAAATGTCATTTGCGGAAATCATTCCGTGTTCAGCGACTAAAGGTACCCAAGTCGAATTAATTGAAAATAAAGTGTTTGCGGTGTTGCCACCAGGACCGTTTTATTTTCCTGTAGAGCAGACCACGGATAAGTCATTAAACTTTCGTTTGGCAGAAATAATTCGCGAAAAGTTAACTAGAACTTTGAGTGCCGAGTTACCATATGCTTTAAGCGTAGAAATCGAACAAGTAAAGCAAGAAGAAACGCAACTGGTAGTACATGCCATAATTTGGGTGGAACGCGATAGCCAAAAAGGTATAGTTATTGGTAAAAAAGGTGAAATGTTAAAGTTGATTGGCCAGCAAGCGAGACTAGATATGAATTATTTATTAAATACTAGCGTGCACTTAGTTCTATGGGTAAAAGTTAAAGATGGCTGGTCAGATGATAATAAGGCTCTGAAAAATCTAGGATATATAGATTTAAAATGACTATTAGGCATGAGTTACATTTAGCGTATGTATTACATAGCAGGCCATATCGTGAAACTAGTTTGTTATTAGAGATGTTGAGTTTAGAACAAGGGCGTATAACCTTGGTGGCGCGTGGTGCTAAACGTGGCAAATTAAAAACTAGTAATATTTTACAATTATTTGCGCCCTTGGCAGTTAGTTGGTATGGCAATGGCGATTTGGTAACTTTAACTAATATTGAGCCAGCGGGAGTGGCGCATAGTTTGCAAGCAGCGCGCGCGATTTGTGGCATGTATATTAACGAGTTATTAGTTAAATTAATACATAAGTGGGATCCATGTGCGCAATTATTTAGTGCTTACCAGCAAGTATTAAATAATTTGGCATTATTAGATGTGCCAGCACAGATTAGTTTGCGTAGATTTGAGAAACAATTGTTAACAGCCATGGGTTATGGTCTGCAATTAACAAAAGAAATTACCACTGGCGCCACAGTAAAGCCTGAATTATATTATTTGTTTGATCCAGTATTAGGTCCAAGACTAGTTAATAGTTCTTGTGTGGGAGCAATTAAAGGCCAAAGTTTAATTGCATTACAGCAAGATGCGTATGAAGTGCCGGAAGTATTACTAGATATTAAGCAGCTAATGCGCTTAGTATTTAATTATCACCTAGGCGCTAGGCCAGTGATGGCCCGTCAATTACTTTAAATGGAAAAACTATGGGAATTTATGGAATAGGTACAGACATAGTTAAAACTGAGCGTATAGAAAAACTATGGGAGGAGCATGGCATAAGCTTTGCAAAAAAAATATTAACTGCAGATGAACTGTTAGAGTTTGCGCAAGAAACACGCGCACAAGTTGGCTTCTTGGCGAAACGTTTTGCGGCGAAAGAAGCAGTGGCCAAAGCTCTAGGCACAGGTTTTCGCGATGTGGTTTTGTTAAAACAAATTGGTATAGCGTCCAATGAGCTAGGTAAACCTAGTATTGTTTTATGTGGCTCAACTAAAGACTATGTAACATCTTTAGGTAATCTGGACTTGCATGTCAGCTTGGCAGATGAACAAGAGTATGTTATAGCGTTTGTGATAATATCAAAAACATAAGGTTAAAAAATAATGCTAATTAGAAAATTTATAATAACGTTTATTTTATGTGTTGCTTCAAGTCATGTATTTGCGCGTTGGGCTCTGCCAGCTGATGCAAATATCGAAGTACAAGCAAGTAACATGTTAATTAATGTCCACGCAGATGGTACTGCAGAATACAATATTGAATATAAAATCAAGTTATTAAACGAAAGCGGTCGTAATGCGTATTCAACATTTCCCTTGCATTATAATTTTGATAATTCTGTGTTAGAAATAATTGAAGCTAAGACCATAGTTGATGGCCATGAATATATTTTAGATAAAGCTTTAATGGAAGATAAGCCGCTGGCTAGTGCGGTTAGCGGCTTTGATCAAAAGCACCAAGTATTACTAGCTTTTCCAAATACTAAAGTTGGTGCTATTTTGACGCTAAAATATAAATTGGCTATAACTAAAATAGATATGCCAAAGTTTTTTGAAGATAGTTTTAGTTTTGGTGACGCCTATACTTTAAGCAGATCAATTAAAATTAAATCTGCTTTGCCATTGTATTCACAGGTTAATGATCCGGAAAAATATTTGCTGATCAAACAAGATAAAGTTGCTAATAGCTATATGTTAGACATAAGTTTAAAACGGCCGGTTTACATAAGTATAGTTGACGAAAAAAACGGTTATTTTAATCCTAATAAACAGCCCTGGGTGGCGGTTGTAACCGATAAAGATTGGCGTAAATTTTCTTTGGCCCTAGCTGATAGATATAATAAAGTTTTACAGCAGCCATTGCCAGAATTATATAAACAAATTGCTGATACCGCTAAAGCAGAAACTGACGTAATAAAAAAAATTAATTTAGTTATGTCTAATTTAAACGAAGCAGTACAATACATGGGTGATTGGCAAACCTCGCAGGGTCGTTTAACTGCGCAAGATTTAGCGCAAGTGGCCAGCAAACGTTTAGGTGATTGTAAAGACTTTGCTACTGGTACGGTAGCTATTTTACGCTCGTTAGGCATTAAAGCTAATGTAGCTTTAGTGTTGCGAGGAGAGGGTATCTACGATCATAGCAATATAAAATTGCCAGGTTTTGCGCATTATAATCATGCAATGGTAAAAGTTGAATTGTCAGATCGCATCCTGTGGATAGATCCAACCAACTTTTTTAGTATTGCCGATCGAATTCTTGCGGATATAGCTGATCGGGAAGTATTAGTCATGGACCCAATTGCGCCGAAACGTGAGCATATCCCTAATTCAAAACCATCTGATTTTATGGATCTTAAAAAACAAGAAATAAATGTGATAGCAGAAGATAAACTTAGAATCACCGGTGAGGTGCAACAACTAGGTTTGGCAGCAAAGAATTTTACTGGTGCTGAATTACAGGTTTCTAAACAAACGATTCACAACAAAATATTGTACAAACACGGTAGTTTTGATGATATCTCCGAAAGCAGTGTTACCTCGCCTGAGTTAATCTCACGCATAGTTACAGATCTAGTATTTAAATTCGAATTTACTGAAAAAAATACCATATTAAAAACTAATGCGGGTCAAGCACTTACTTTTGGCCAATCGATAGCGGGTAATTATATTTTCAATGATGAGCAGGTTTCGGATGTATTTTTAGGTTCGCCGCGGATAATTCGCAGTATAGCGGTATTAAATAATATCACGGCAGCAGCAGAACATCCTTTAGACTACAGCTTGCAATCGCCGTGGATTGATGCTAAGCGCACAGTAAAATATGCCAAAAATTCAGTTACGGTCGAGCATGAATATACGATCAAAAAAAGCTGGATTGATAATGCAACCATAAAATCCACCGCGTACCAGAACGTGGCGGATCAGTTAGCCAAACATTTTAAAGAAGGCGTGGGGATCGTGTTTTCACGCTGATATGATGTGTAGGGGTCGCACTCCCGTGCGACCCGGCGTTATACCGCGGTTTGTGATCCGTTACCGCTGACGTTACGTCATGACATGATTGTGAATACGGGTCGGACGGGTGTCCGACCCCTACACATACGCTGCATCCTGAATCAAATCTTGAAATGCCTCACTACGGTAATGTTCTAAAATTGCTTCTATTTCGGCATTTAACTGCGCGATATAACATTTTATTTGTTCTGCCGCTGGGGTTGCAATTGCAATTTCAAGTTCTTTAGCAATTAATTTTAATTTAGGTGTCCCGACATAACAGCATCCGCCATGTAATTTATGTACTTGCTCGCGCAATTGATTAAAATTACGTAAGGCATAGGCTTGATTAATTAGATCTTTATCTACTGGCAAAGCAGTGATTAACATCGCCAGCATTTCTTGTGCTAAATCTGGCTTATTGCCGGCTAGTTTTATGCATAGTTCCCAATTGATTGGTTGTAGGGTAGTGCTGTTAAGCATGTTGTCTTTAGCCTCCATTTCTTGTATCCGTACTCCATTGTGCGTCCATTTATAAATCGACGCGCGTAAACTATTCTCGTCGATAGGTTTAGTCAAATAATCGTTCATACCGGCAGCTAATATTTTTTCTTGTTCACCAATTAATACGTGCGCTGAAAGTGCTACAATTGGGGTGGTAGCATTAGGGTTATTGGTGTTACGAATTTGCAATGCGGTTTCAATACCGTCAATGCCAGGCATATGTAAATCCATGAGAATCAAATGATAGCGATGTTTTTTCGTAAACTGTAGCGCCTCATAGCCGCTTTTAGCTAAAGTAACTTCAACGCCAATATTCTCTAAAAATACTTTTACTAGTTTTAAATTAGCTGGATTATCATCGATGGCTAAAATATTAATGCTAGTTAAAGATGCGGTATATTCAAGTTCATTTGCTTGCGGGCGTGCAATAAATATTTTCCGCAACGCTTCATACAGCTTGCGGCTACATACTGGTTTAGCTAAGCATAAAGTAGCACCAGCTTGTAAGATTTCACTGTGGACTAGATATTCGGTAGTATTAGCTAATATTCCCACAGGGCAGGAATATTGCTCTTTAATGGCTTTAATAGTCGAGTTAATAAATTGTTTTTCTGCCAGCGGCTGGTTAACACCAATTAGAGCCATTTTGAATGGATCATCTTCATCGCTGGCTTGTTGCACCATGCGCGTTATATCTTCTGGATGTTCGCATTCGGTTACGCGAATCCCCCATTGTTCCAGTAAATGAATTAACGACAGGCGTGTGATTACATGTTTTTCATAGAGAATAATTCGAATATTATGTAATTCGCTTTCTTCTGCAATATACGGCTCAGTTACTTTATCCGCGCGAATGGTAAACCAAAATACTGATCCCTTGTCTGGCTCGCTTTCTAAATCGATAGCACCATGCATTTGTTCGACAAGTTTTTTACAAATTACCAATCCCAGTCCAGTACCACCAAATCTACGCGTAATATTGGGATTAGTCTGATTAAAAGCATGAAATAAATCTTTTTTCTGTGCTTCGCTTAAACCAATGCCAGTGTCAGTAACGCTGATGCATAAAGTAACATGCGCTGACGAATCATGTTCTAACATCACACGAATTACTACACTGCCATGTTGCGTAAATTTTATAGCATTACTAACTAAATTAGTAATAACTTGTTTAATTCGTAACGAGTCACTGATAATTTTTGCTGGTACATCAGAGTAAATAAACGGCACAATCTCTAAGGCTTTATCATGGCCACTAGGACCTAGTAACGTTAGAGCGTCTTCGATGCATTCACGGATATCCATAGGGATTAAATCTAAGTGTAATTTGCCAGCTTCAATTTTAGAAAAATCAAGAATGTCATTTATAATGGATAATAAAGATTTTGATGATTTCTGAATAATAGTTAGAAAATCATGTTGCTGTTCAGATAGCTCAGTTTTATCTAATAGATTGATAAAACCGATTATACCATTGAGTGGGGTGCGTAATTCATGACTCATGCTAGCCAAAAATTCTGATTTTACTTGGGTAGCTGCTTCAGCTTCTTTGCGCGCTGAGTCTAGCTCGATATTTTGAACTTCTATAGTTTTAAGCGTCTTGCGTAAATCTACGGTTGCTTGGTCAATACTATGTTGCAACTCTTCGTGAGCAATTTGTAATGATCCTGCCATCATGTTAATACCTGATTCAAGAATGCCCAATTCCCACTGCGATTGGGTTTTAATCCTGGTTTCTAACAGCCCGTTTTTGATCTTGCCAACAGCGGTAGTTAATTCGAGAATTGGTTTAGTCACATCATAGCCTAAACGTAATGCTAGTAGGCTACTGATACTTAAGCCGAGCAGCAGGATTAAAGTACTGTGAATTAATACTTGATATTCTTTTAGTCTGGTGGATTTATGATCTAGTTCAACTTTAATCCAGCCAATTACAGTAGTTTTGAGGCTTTCATCAGCTAATGATTGTGTATTATGCGGGTATGAATCGATAATAACTTCTGGCAGCGTAATTGGTGCAATAAAACTGATGGTATCATTAAGATGATCATGACTGATTTGTACTGGACCAATATTGGTAGTTGGCGGAATAATGTTAGAGCTTAATCTGCCAGCGCTAGCTATTTCTTCGCCTTTTTTATTGTAAAAAGCTACACTGCTAATTTCTTTGGTAATTGCCCGGCGCGCCAGGTTGCACAGTGACTCAGTATCTCTAGCAAATAAACCGTATTCACCTTGTGAAGATAAACGGGCTGCAACTGCAGTACCGCGATCATTTAGTGCCTTAGATAGATCGGATAAACGTATGCCGATGAAATATACACCAAGTAGAATCGAAATCGTGATGGTAGGGAGCAGTGCTAAAATTAATACGCGGTGCTTGATTCCCCATTTCATAGCCATGTAACTTTCCCAGTAAGTATGAAATTATTTAAAATTACTGTAACATACTGTTAAACATTTTGGTAAGTTGGCACGGGTAAAAATATGCATGTTGCGCCTTATGGAACTTGGCAGTCGGAGATCACCGCTGAGCTGATAGCCTCAAAAACTATTACGTTTACTAATATTGTCGCTGATCAGACTGATATATACTGTGCAGAGATGCGGCCGAATGAAAATGGCCGGATTGCCATTGTTAAATATACAGCTGACGGACAAAAGCATACCGTATTACCAGAAGGTTATTCGGCGCGTACTAGAGTACATGAGTACGGTGGCCAGTCTTTTACTGTGCACCAACAAACAATTTATTTTGTTAATTATGCCGATCAGAATCTGTATAAAATTCGAGCCAATCAAGCCCCTCAACAAATAACCAAACATAATATTCGTTTTGCCGAACTAAAAATGACAGAGCATGGTTTGTTAGCAGTGGCGGAGCGACATGCAATAGATGCTGCGCGGGTAGAAAATTTTTTAGCGCTGGTTGATCCAGATACTGGTGTGGTTAAAGAACTAGCTACAGGATTTGATTTCTATGCCGCGCCAACGTTATCGCCAAATAATAAACTGGCATGGATTTGTTGGAATCATCCAAATATGCCTTGGAATAACAATCAATTATGGGTGGCAAATCTGGTTGATGGTAGACTTATCAACCAGCAACAGTTGCTTAAATCTGAGCTACAACAAGCCTTTTTTCAGCCACAATGGGATCGCAATGGCGATTTATATTATGTTTCTGATCTGCATAATTGGTGGAATTTATATAAATGGCAAGTAACAACTGATAGTCATACGCAGCTGTGTAATTTAGCTGCTGAATTTGCTCAGCCGTTATGGCAACTAGGCACGACTTGTTGGCAATTTTATCAAGATTATTTAATTTGTATTTATACTCAGGCTGGCAGTAAAAAATTAGCAATTCTAGATCCGTCTAAAACATCTAATAACTTACATGATCTGGCCTTACCATTTTCTGAGTTTAGTAATATATGCGTCAGCCACAATAATGCGTATTTTATCGGTGGTTCGCCGACACAATTGCCAGTATTAGCAAAATTGGCGTTAGATGCAAAAGAATCAAAACAATTACAAATACTCGCAACTAGTTCTGATTTAAATTTTGAGCCAGACTCGCTAAGTATGGCGGCACATATAACTTTTCCTACTCTGCATAATCGGCAGCCGGTAGCTTACGCTTTTTATTATCCGCCGTTTAATAAGAATTATATGGCACCAGCAGATACTAAGCCGCCGTTAATGATAATAGTACATGGTGGTCCTACTGCGGCGACTAACGGTAGTTTAAAATTAGCCATCCAGTATTGGACTAGTCGCGGTTTTGCAGTGGCGGATATAAATTATTGTGGCAGCACCGGTTATGGTCGAGAATATCGACTGTCGTTAGAACGCGATTCGGCAGACAATAGTGGCTATTGGGGTGATATCGACATCAAAGATTGTATCGCTTGTGTACAATACTTAAGCAATAATAATTTGATTAATCCAAATAAAGTAGTAATCCGTGGTGGTAGTGCCGGTGGTTATACTACCTTGGCAAGTTTGGCTTTTACTGATGTCTATACTGCCGGCACTAGTTATTATGGAGTAAGTGATATTATGGCCTTGGCGCGTGATACACATAAATTTGAAGCACGCTATATGGATCGCCTGATTGGCAGTTTGCCAGAATTTGCTGCAGTATATGACGCCCGTTCACCGGCACAGCATTTAGAAAAATTTCGCGCGCCGTTGTTAGTGTTACAGGGCGATGAAGATAAAATTGTCCCGCCTAATCAAGCTGAATATATGGTTGAGGCCTTGCGCGCGCGCGGCTTACGGGTAGAATATAAATTATATCAGGGTGAGCAGCATGGTTTTCGGCAAGCAGCAACTATAATTGATTCGCTGCAGCGAGAATTGGAGTTTTATTTGTCGGTGTTTTATCCGTAACTTAGGGGGCGGCCCCTACACCTAACTTCTCTTATTGCGGGCTTCTTTTTTGATTACTGTTGCGGCTGGTCTTGATCTTGTCAGTTTATCTGGATTTAAATTAAGACCATACAGCTGGTTGTTGATCGCCGTTGCTTTTACAAAACCATTTGAACTTGGTTCAATTTTAATGGCCATGAAGCTGCCATCGCGCAATTGTATAACTTTAACTTCACCAGAAGCACCATAGCCTAGAATACCCTCGATTTCTCTTTTGCCACGGGCTAAAGCGCCTATTATGTATCCTGGTACTTCGTTGCTTGGTAACACAATAAATGAGTGCCTTGATCCAAGAATATCATTCTTACGATCAATTTTTAAAATACTAGTTAAATTTTGCAGATCGCCATGTTGCTGGCAATAAGCTGCAATAAAAGCATCGACCAATGGCCACTCTTTGTCGAGTTCAAGCTTTGTTGGTTGACTATTAACATACCAGTGACTGTTAATCGGATTTGCGTTTATTTGTGGTCTATTTGCAGGCGCAGCGTTAGCATTCGTAGTAGATGAAAAACCAGGCTGGCAGCAACGTCTTTTTTTACCGTTTATGTGGTCCTTGCTGTGCTTTCTGTTGCGCTTTTAATTGCAACTTTAATTGTTCCGTTAAGGCTCGTGCTAATTTGGCACCAGTCACTACGTGTGACCAAAAATCTTCATGATAAAATTTTGATGTTAGCATCGGATCTTTTTCTACTAAGATTACACCTGGAATTTTTTTTGCTACATCTATTTGTGCTTGTTTGACAGTCTGTCCATATGGCAAGGATACAGCCCATGGATTAATTCCTCCAATTAAGATTGGCAAATTTTGATTCCCTACCTTATCTCGCACAGCTTTAATCAGTTTTTCTAAAAGCCCAGCATACGCTTGAGCCCGCTCTTCCTCAAAACAATCATTTTCACCTTGCACCCAAATAAAAGCAACTACGCCAGCTGGGGATCTCTCAGGCTCTAAGGGGCGGGTTTTTGTCGCGATTAATTTAAATATTGGCACAAATCCTTTCTAACTCTGCTATTAAGTAAAACGGGATGCGTAAGATGCGATCAGCTTTAGCGAGAGGCTTAGTTGAAACTACTACTCCCAAATCTAAGTTTTTTTCATCCAAAAATTTATTAATTGAAAATATTCTACCTGTATTACCAGCTTTTACTTCAATTGGGATAATTTTACTATTTATACTAGTAACATATTCAATTTCTGCACTGGAGCCGCGGGTTTCTTTTTCCCAGAAAAATAATTCCGACTTTGTTGAAAATTTACATGTATTTATTTCTTGCCCTACTACTTGTTCTGCCAGGGCCCCGGAATTTATTTGCAGAATTCCGTCCGTGACAATCAAATTATAATCTATATCTAACGCATTTTGTAGCAGTCCAACATCCAGCATTATAAGCTTGAATTTATTTTCTCGTATTTCAGCTTTTAATGGTAACCCATTGCTGTGGGATGCGTACACTTGCTGAATAATACCTATCCAACACAATTGTTGTAATACTTGTTTTATGTCTCTAGAGCGTAGTTCGCGATCAATATGGGTATATTTAAAATGCTTACCAATTAAGTTTGGTACTTTTTGTAATATGCTGTTTAAAAGTGCATAATTAACGCGTTTTTTATATTTAAGCAGATCATGTAAATAACCTTCTAGTATAATACTCTGTGCTTTTTTTGCTTCTAGCAATGATTTTGTTTCTATATATCTAGATATTACTGCGGGCATACCACCTAACATGGTGTATTCTTGAAACAAATTTAAAGCTTTCACATGTACTATATCTAATGGCAGTTTGTGTAGGCTTGCAGTTTGCAAAGCTTCAAGTAATAAATTTTCATTCTTCGCGAGTAAATATTCTTGAAACGACATGGGGCCCATGTGTATAAAACATACTCTACCTACTGGAAAAGAAACTTGATTGGTATTTAGGAAGAAATCTAGAAACGATCCGGCAGCTATTATATGTATATCTGGGCGTTGTTCTTTAAAATAGCGTAAAGCTTGCAATGCTTGAGGACAAGCCTGGATCTCATCAAAAAATATCAAGGTACTATCTGGAACAATGCGTTTACCAGCGTATATTTCTATTTTAGCCAATATTTCATTTGGTTCTAGAGTAATAAAAAATTGGCTGGCTATTGTATTTTGTTCAAAATTTATTTCGATAAATTCTTGATAGTTTTCTCGACCAAATTTATTGACGACAAAGCTCTTTCCGACTTGTCTGGCACCACGGATTATTAAAGGCATTCTAAATTTATCGTTTTGCCATTGCTTGAGCTCTTCTTCTATAAAACGGTACATTTTCTTGTCCAAAAACCATGTAACCTGTATTCTAGCCAAAAAATGGCTAAAATACAAGTGCTTTTCAGCCATTTTTTGGCTAAAAATGCAGGTTTCCCTGCCCGTTCGTGACTCGCTACCCGAATTTATGCTAACCTACCGGTTCTATAGCCATACAGTGGATTGCTTGATGAGCCTTCTGCAATTAGACATAACCAGATTAAGCCACGACGGGCGCGGGGTGGGGCGTGACAGCCAGGGAAAAACCGTGTTTGTGGACGGGGTGCTGCCTGGCGAGACCGTAACTTATACCTTGAAAAACAGCAAACGCCGTTACAACGATGCCTTAGCGGTGGAAATTGTCACGCCTTCGCCAGAACGAGTTAGTGCCAAATGTGCACACTTTTTAACTTGTGGCGGCTGTTCACAACAACATGTGGCGCATGCTGCGCAGTTGGCGGCAAAACAACAGAGCTTACTCGAACAACTACAACATTTTGGCCAAGTTAGCCCGCAGAATATTCTACCAGCGCTTACCGGACCAATTTGGGGTTATCGTACTAAAGCCCGCTTAGGTGTGAAATACGTAATCAAAAAAGACAAAGTATTAGTTGGATTTCGCGAGCGGCAAAAAAGCTATCTTGCTGATCTCGATAGCTGTGAAGTCTTACATCCGCGCGCTGGTAAATTAATTAGCGCCTTAAAAACTTTTATTACTGGCCTTAACAGTTATCAGACTATTGCACAAATCGAAGTCGCAATTGGTGACAACCAATTGGCGCTAATATTTCGCCACATGGAAGCACTAAGTGCTAGCGATGTGCAGCAATTAATTGGCTTTGCCCAATTACATAGCTTTGATTTATATTTACAACCTGGCAGCAACGATAGCATCCACAAAATCTGGCCGACGGATGGTCACGAGCGTTTATACTATAGCTTGCCAGCGTATGATTTAAAGCTCGCATTTTATCCTACTGATTTCACGCAAGTAAATCCAGCGTTAAATCAGCAAATGCTGCAGCAAGCGTTAAATTTATTACAGCTAACCCCGCAAGATCGCGTGTTAGATTTATTTTGTGGTTTAGGAAATTTTACTTTACCTATGGCTAAGTTTGCTGGAGCTGTAACTGGGATTGAAGGCTCAGAAGCAATGGTGCAACGTGGCTATGAGAATGCCAAGCTGAATAACATAACTAACGTGACATTTATGGCTGCAGATTTAACTAAAGATCAAAGTAGTGCAATTTGGGCGCAGCAAAACTATACTAAAGTCTTACTTGATCCGCCTAGGTCGGGAGCTGCGGAAATCTTGCCGCTGATTGACAAATTAGGCGCGCAAATGATTTTATATGTATCCTGCAATCCAGCAACTTTAGCTAGAGATAGCGGGATTCTAACCAGGCAATATGGTTATAAGATGCAGTCCGTAGGGATTATGGATATGTTCCCGCACACCACCCATGTGGAGGCGATGGCTTTATTTGTCCGCTAAATATGTAGATAAACAATGGTAAAAGTACGCGACGCGCAGCCCTTATTAGATGATGGAACTATCGATACTAATGCTTGGATTAAGAATGTTGCCAGTAGACGCCCCAAGCCAGACGAGGAGCTAATTCGTAAAGCTTGCGCGTATGCCATCAAATCTGAGAAGTGGCAACTGGGATTTTTTGCAGCCGAGATTCTTAATGATTTAGGCTTAGATACCGCTTCGTTAATAGCGAGTATTATTTACGAGACATATAATAACGATCAGCTTAATCTGGAACAGATCAAAAGCACGCTAAGTCCAGAAATTGCTAAATTAGTCGTTGGTGTGCAAGAAATGGATTTGGTGCATGCGCGTAATCCATTAAAAGTTAGTTCTGCAGAAGTAGCGCAAGAAAATCTGCATAATTTACGCAAGATGTTACTCGCTGTAGTTGAAGATGTGCGGGTCGTATTAGTCAAGCTAGCGATTCATACTTGCGCTATGCGCTTGGCCGTTCGCGCCAGTGATGCTATCAAAACACAACTAGCATACGAAGCCAAAGAAATCTACGCCCCGCTAGCCAATCGCTTAGGTATCGGGCAAATTAAATGGGAATTAGAAGATTTTGCGTTTCGCTTCTTACAGTCGGATGTATACAAAAATATTGCTAAATTACTCGATGAACGCCGCTTAGATCGTGAAAAATATATAGTTGAAGTAAAAACCCAAATCAAAGAAGCACTGTTACAACAAGGCATTCATGCTGAAACTTATGGCCGCGTAAAACACATTTATAGTATTTGGCGTAAAATGCAGCGCAAAATGGTTGGCTACAACGAAATTTATGACGTGCGCGCGTTGCGTATTATCGTGCCCACAGTTAGTGATTGTTATGCAGCATTAGGAGTAGTGCATACTTTATGGCAGCATATACCTAAAGAATTTGATGACTATATAGCCAACCCTAAAAGCAATGGCTACAAATCGTTACACACCGCGGTAATTGGTCCTTATGGTAAAGCATTAGAAGTGCAAATCCGTACCCGGCAAATGCACGGGCAAGCTGAGTTAGGGGTGGCCGCACATTGGCGCTACAAAGAGGGCAGTGAACATGAGCCGTACTATGAACAAAAACTTAATCAACTACGACAAATCCTAAACTGGCAGGACGAGTTGATTTTAGATGGCGACGCAGTCGAGTCGTTACGTGCCGAATTTTTTGCCGATCGCGTCTACGTATTTACGCCTAAAGGTGATGTGATTGATCTGCCGGTCGGCGCCACTGCCATTGACTATGCATACCATATCCATACCTCAGTGGGTAATCGCTGTCGTGGAGCGAAAATTAATGGCAAGATGATTAGTTTGAATCAGCCGTTGCATAATGGTGCACAAGTAGAAATCCTAACCGTCAAAGAAGGTGGGCCAAGTCGCGACTGGTTGAATCCGCATCTCAAATATATTGTTACGGCCAGAGCCAAGGCTAAAATTTCCCAATGGTTTAAATTACAAAATCGTCAGCAAAACATTAACGATGGTCGTGATAACTTAAATCGCGAATTAAAACGTTTAGGTTTTGATCACGTTAGTATTAAAGAGTTGGCAAATTTGACCGCTAATTGTAGCAACGAAGAAGATTTGCTGGCCGGTTTAGGTAACGGTGATATTAAAATTTCGCAAGTGTTGGGTGCGCTGCAACGACTCAAACATCAGCCACAAGGCATGCAACCGTTGACGGTACAAGAAATCAATATTCGGCATGATCATGTGGTGACGAAACCAAAACGCAAAAATGCTGAAATTGTGGTAGCTGGTATCGACAATTTGCTGTCACATATGGCGCGTTGTTGTAAGCCAATTCCGGGCGATGAAATTATTGGTTATATAACCCTAGGCGAAGGCGTGTCGATTCACCGTCAAGATTGTATTAACGTGTTACAAGTAAGTGAAGCTAAAAAAGCACGTTTGATTGCCGTCGCATGGGGTAATAAAGTTAGTAACAATTACGCAGTAGATATAGTCATTAAATCTTATAACCGACGTGGGTTAGTACGTGATATTTCTGCAGTTGTAGCTGGCGAGGATGTGGATATTATCACTATTCAATCGCTGACGGATAAAGAATCAAACAAAGCAGATTTTAAACTTAAGATCGAAGTGCCAAGCATTGCAGTATTAGGTAAAGTATTAGCCAAGATTCATCAAATTCCCAATATAATAGAGGTTTTTAGAGTAGATGCGTGATTTATTTATGATTAGTTTGGTGGGGCATGAAATTTCTGAAATAGAAGAAACAATATTATTGCATCCCAATGTTGGTGCGGTGATTTTGTTCACGCAAAATTATAAAAACCCTGAACAATTACGCGAGCTAATTGCTACAATACTTTTAGTGCGACCTGATATATTTATAGCTGTTGACCATGAAGGTGGCTTAGTGCAACGTTTTAAGATGCATGGCTTTAGAACTTTGCCGGCGGCACGTGTGTATGGCGAAGTGTATGATATAGATATAAACAATGGTGGTACGGGCGCTGTCGGTATTGAATTTGCACGTCAGTCTGCTAAAACTATGGCAGAGCAGTTGTTAGATATTGGTGTGGATCTAAGTTTGGCCCCAGTATTGGATCTTCATCAGCAAAATTGTAATGTGATCGGTAAACTCGATCGCGCGTTTCATGCTGATCCGACCATAGTAGCGCTATTAGGCGAAGCATTTATCATTGGTATGCAACAAGCCGGGATGCCGGCGGTTGGCAAACACTTTCCTGGTCATGGCTCTGTATCGATTGATTCGCATATTGGCATGCCGGTGAATGTATTAAGTTTTGAAGAACTGAAAAAAACTGATTATAAACCATTTGCGACGTTGATCGAAAAGCAAGTGTTACAGGCAGTAATGCCAGCTCATGTGACTTATACTGCAATTGACCCAGATAACACTGCAGGGTTTTCTAAAATCTGGCTGCAAAATATGCTACGTGAAGAATTAGGTTTTACCGGCATGGTATTTAGCGATTGTCTAACCATGGAAGGGGCTAATATTGGCAACCTGCGTGAACGAGCAGAGCGCGCCTTAGAAGCTGGTTGTGATATGTTGATTGTGTGTCATCAACCGCCAGAGTTATTACTTGAGCTTTTAAATGCTGTAAAATTCGAAACAACCTCTGCTAGCATCTATAGGTTGCAAAAATTCAAAGCGCAAATGCGTAGGTTTGTGCCTAAACAAACTAACGCTAGCGCGCTACGCTTTACTAATCAATCTTAGGCTCAAAACATAATGCAAGCAAAATTTAAAACCTGGCTTAATACCTATCTAAACCGTCGCATGTTGGTGGTTTTATTGTTAGGCTTTGCTTCTGGTTTGCCAATTGCCTTAGTTGGCGGTACTCTGCAAGCCTGGTTTAAAACGAACGGTGCTAGCATTGTGGCAATCGGTTTTATGACTTTAATTTCGCAGCCGTATTCATACAAATTCCTCTGGGCGCCGCTATTAGATAAATATGCAATTCCTGGCTTTCTTGATCGCCGTCGCAGTTGGATTTTATTGATGCAGGTAGGCATTATAAGCTTGATTATCTTAATGGCGTTGTTTAAGCCAGCTGAAACGGTGTTTATTATTAACTGGGATGTGCCAATATTATTAATTCTAGGCTTGTTATTAAGCACTTTTTCTGCAACCCAAGATATTGCAATCGATGCTTATCGTATCGAAATATTAAAACATGATGAGCGTGGCTTAGGTTCGGCCTTGGGCATCGAAGGTTATAGATTAGCCATGATTGCTTCGGGCGGTTTTGCTTTAGTGTTAGCAGATAAATACGGTTGGCAGGTTACGTATTTGTTGATGGCAGGTTTGATGTTAGTGGGATTATTAGCCGTAGGGCTTGCACCTGCAGTGACATATAACGGTAACGCTAGAGAGCAAAAACTGTCAGTAGTAATTTTAGCGGCGTTCAAAGATTTTTTATTACGTAAAAAATCTTGGTGGATATTATTGCTAGTGGTTGTATATAAACTCAGCGATGCATTTTCACATGCGTTAACTACAGCATTCTTATTAGATTTGCAATTTAGCTTGTCAGAAGTAGGTATGATTAATAAAGTACTGGGAGTATTTGCAACTTTAGTTGGCGTGTTAGTGGGTGGTTTATTTATGACCCGCGTTGGCTTATTTAAGGCTTTGCTAACGTTTGGTATTTTATCGGCCGTGACTAATCTTACGTTTATGCTGTTAGCAATTACTGGTAAACATTATGTGGTGGCATGTTCGGCGGTATTTATTGAAAATATTTGCTCAGGTATGGGTACGGCGGCATTTGTCGCATTTATTATGAGCTTATGTAATCCTAAGTATACCGCTACGCAATTTGCCTTATTATCTTCGTTAGCTGCCCTGGGACGAGTTTATGTTGGACCAGCGTCAGGTTATATCGTCGAAGCGGTAGGTTGGGCCTGGTTTTATTTCTTTACTGCAATTGTCGCCGTGCCAGTTTTGCTGTTGCTGGTAGCATTGCGTAAATATATTCAGGTACGAGATGTGGACTTGGTGTGATCTTATTGGCAGGTTGCTTGTGCGCTTAACGCATCGGTAATTGCATAGTTAGTATTATCCCAGTTAGTGCCGGTGTTCTCATTTATCCAGAAAGGAAATAGCTCCTCGGGGTTTGACGCAGTACCGCCATAAGAATATAAACATGTTTTTTGATAATTGTTATCAATATGATGTATAAAACAATCCAGATCAGCGTAGGTTACGTCGGAGCTGAAACCAAGTGCTTGCGGATTCAAAATAAAAGTAATTTGCGTCTTATCGCCACAAGTTGCTGGGCCACCACCGATCCATACTGCTTCGGGAGTTACGCCAGTCACATATTCCGTAATGTCAGTGCCGGGGGTTGCCCGATCTTCACCAGCATTATTTGGATCTTCTGCATAACCTAACTCTCTTGCGGAAGGGAAATGCCCAAATTCCATGGAATAAGTTATGGAGCGTTGCATCAAAGCGTCGACCACTGGCGCTAGAGATTGAAATCTAGATTTCATAGTGTATTGTTTATAAGCTGGCAGGGCCATAGTAGCTACTATGGCCAGGATTGCAATGACTAGCATTAGCTCTATTAGCGAAAAAGCAGGTTTTTTTCTCATTTTTTGCGATTCTATATCAGTATTTACCATTAGTAATTATAGAGCTATATATAATGAGTGGCGATACACTGAGGGATCCCCACGAAATTTCGTCAATACATTGATTTTATAATCATGGTTGATAGATCAATACATGATTATAGCTGTTTGATTTTATTCAGTTTTTATTAAAATTTCGTGGGGAGCCCTCAGTGGCGATACACCTGGTTGTTTAAAACCCCCAACCCCTTGCCCCCAAAATCTCTGATTTGGGAGCAAGGGGTTGGGGATGGGGGTCATGGCAGCGGGTCAGCCTCTTGTCATATAAGTCTTTCAGTATTCAATAACTGTTCTTTAATCCTCACTAGGATCAATGCCGCTATCTTTGTAAAATTTCTGAATATGTTGCAAAATTTCTTCCGGTGTCTCTGCGACATGATACAGCGTTAAGTCGTCGGCATCGATCATATTTTCAGTTAACAGCGTGTCTTTAAACCATTTAAATAATGGCGCCCAGAATTTGCCGTTCACAAACACAATAGGGATGCGGCGAGTTTTTTTGGTTTGCACTAGACTTAAAATTTCGCTTAATTCATCTAAAGTGCCGTAACCACCAGGCATGACTACATAAGCTGAAGCGTATTTGACAAACATAATTTTACGGGTAAAAAAATGCCGAAAACGTAACGAGATATCTTGATAATCATTGTTACAAACTTCGCCTGGTAATACTATATTTAAGCCAACACTAAATGATTTACCTTGGAATGCGCCTTTATTGCCAGCTTCCATAATTCCTGGTCCGCCGCCAGTTACGACTGAAAAGCCTGAATTTGACAATAATTTTGCGGTGTCGACGGTTAATTTATAATATGCATGATCAGGTTTAACTCTAGCAGATCCGTAAATACTAACTGATGGTTTGATGTGAAGTAAGCGTTCATAACCTTCAACAAACTCAGCAATTACCTGAAATATTTTCCATGACTCGCGCGTCAGCGTTGAGTCGTTAACTTCCGGGGTAATTGGGCGTTTTTTATCAACGATATCGGATTTCTTGGGCATGTAATTTTCCATCTGTTATAAATTAGGGTATAACTATATAATAGTACGATTTGGTAATATAGCAGCGAAGAGCATACATGAAGCAGATGAAATGGCCGTCCACAGAAGAGCAAAACCTGCCTTTGCGTGAAGATATAAGATTGTTGGGTGACTTGCTTGGCGAGACCGTTAGAGAACAAGCGGGCTTAGAAGTATATCAAGTTATTGAGAAAATTCGCAAACTAGCTAAGTTAATTATTGCAGGTGATGAGCCAGCCATGCAACAGTTGATAGACTTGTTACATAGTTTGCCCAACGAGCAATTCTTGCCGGTTACTAAATCTTTTAGTCAATTTTTAAATTTTTCCAACATAGCTGAGCAGTATCATAGAATCAGGCGCTCGCGGTTGTATAAAATGCAGTTGGAACTTGGACCACAAGTTGGCTCCTTAGAAGAAATGATTCCTAAATTAAAAAGCCAAGGCATCGCCAATGATAAGTTATTGCAAGCTATCTGTGAACTTAGCATTCAATTGGTGTTAACTTCACATCCGACCGAAGTAAAACGTCGGACAATTATGCGCAAATATGATCGCATATCGACAGCACTACAAAAACTTGATAGCCAAATATTAATCCCGGAAGAAGAACTAGTTGTTAGGCAAGATCTACGTGCTGAAATGACAGCGGTATGGCAAACTGCGGAAGTGCGGACGCAGAAACCTACTGCGGTAGATGAAGCTAAATGGGGTTTTGCAATTATCGAGGGCTCACTTTGGCATGCAGTGCCGATGTTTATGCGTGATTTAGATCGAGTGGTACAAACTGAATTAGAACAGCAGTTGCCCTTAGATTTTATGCCGTTAAAAATTGATTCTTGGTTAGGTGGGGATCGTGATGGCAACCCCAATGTAACACCTGAAGTTACGCGGCGGGTTACATTTATGGCACGCTGGGTAGTGGTAGATTTATTGTTGGCGGAAATTAAAAAATTACGTGATAGTTTATCGATGCAACCATGTAATGCTAAGTTGCGTGCTGCTGTGGGGGATGCCAGAGAGCCATATCGTTTTATTCTTAAGCAAATATATAAACGTCTAAAAGCTACCAGGGCTTGGGCGCGAGAAAATTTTACGCAGGCGGTGCAGCCTATAGAGCCTATATATTTTACCACGCAAGAATTATTAGATCCGTTAATGCTGTGCTACGATTCTTTAGTTGAATGCAAAGCGCAAATTATTGCCAATGGCCGTTTATTAGATGTTATCCGCCAACTACATTGTTTTGGTATGAGTTTAGTGCGCACCGATATCCGGCAAGAAGCTTCGAAACATACGGAATTACTAGCATCTATCACGCAGCAGCAGGCGTTGGGTGATTATGCGCAATGGACAGAATCAGAACGGCAGCAGTTTTTAATTGCAGAATTAGAAAACCCACGACAGTTAATTAGTGCTGCAATGTATAATATTCCTGAAATTCAAGATACGTTGCAAACTTTTAAGTCAATTAGTGAGCTGCCACGTGATGGCTTGGGTACTTATATTATCTCGATGGCTTCTTGTCCGTCAGATGTGCTAGCCGTGCTGGTCTTACAGCGCGAGTTTGGAATTAAAAATTTTTTACCAGTAGTGCCATTATTTGAAACTCAGCAAGCGTTGCTGCAAGCCGCAGAAATTCTGCAGGCGTTGTTTAATATAGATATATATCGAAAACTGATTGATAACTACCAACAAGTAATGATTGGTTATTCAGATTCGGCGAAAGATGTAGGCATGATAGCTGCTTCCTGGGCGCAATATTGTGCCCAAGAAGCCATGTTAGCTGTGGCGAATAAATTTGCGATCAAATTGATTTATTTTCATGGCCGTGGTGGTAGCTTAGGGCGTGGTGGCTGGCCTACGCATGAAGCGATTTTGTCGCAGCCGCCAGGTACCGTGCAAGGGGTGATGCGTGTAACACAACAAGGCGAAGTCATTCAAAATCGCTTTGGCCTGCGTTGCATAGCGTTACGTACTTTTGCTGTTTATCTTACCTCGACCTTAGTGGCAAGCTTGTTACCGCCTGAGGCACCTAAACTAGAATGGCGGGAGTTATTAAATGAGTTATCTACTATCTCGGCTGCTGATTATAAACAGATTGTGGCCGCTCCGGCTTTTTTAAGCTATTTTCAGACCGCAACTCCAACCCAAGAACTAAAAAAACTAGCTATTGGTAGTCGCCCTGATTCGCGTACGAATAACAATAATTTAACTAAACTCAGAGCCATACCTTGGGTCTTTGCCTGGACGCAAAACCGCTTATTGCTGCCATCCTGGGCTGGAGTGGGCACCGCGTTAGAATATGCGTATACCAGTGGTCGTGGCGCACAAGTGGAAACTATGCGCCAACAGTGGCCGTTTTTTCATACCATGTTAAGCATGTGTGAGATGGTGTTAGCCAAAGTTGATATCAATGTCAGTAAACATTACGAACAACAATTGGCGGCAGCAGATTTGGCAACTTTGGGTGACGCATTACGGCAACAGTTTGCAGTTACGCAAAAAATAGTGTTGCAAGTATTGGGGCAGAGTCGATTGTTAGAACATAATTCAGTTTTAGATAGGTCAATTCAATTACGCAATCCATACTTGTTACCGCTACACTTATTACAAGTAGAACTGTTATCGCGTGCTAGAGCGATGGAAGGCTCTGCAGATGAGGAAGTTATTGCCGCATTATTAGTTAGCATTGCAGGTATTGCCGCGGGGATGCGCAATACTGGTTAGGAAAACCATGGTATTAGCAGCAAGGATGAAAAAATTATTCGATACCTACAAAATTCAGTATCGAGTATACCCACATAAACGCATTAATCGCTTACAGCAGATAGTTGAGTTGTTAAATATCGAGGCTAAATCGGTGCTTACTACCCAACTATTAGTTGATAAACAAGGCTTGTTGTTAGCTATATACCCACTATCAAAAAAAATAGATTTTACCAAACTCAAATTACAGTTAGAGCGTAATTTAATTGCCGTCTCAGCAATAGAAGTAAATCGAGTGTTTAGTGATTGTGAAGCAGGCTGTTGGCCACCAATAGGTCAGTCGTACGGTTTAGATATTATTATTGATCCCAGCATTAAGCAAAATAAACTAGTATATTTTTCTAGCGGTAGTTATACCTCCACGGTACAAATGCATGTTGATGATTATTTATACTTAAATTTGCGCGCTAAGCAGTTAGATTTTACTGCTGCACTGGATGAAAATAGCGACGATTATATCGAACCAAAAACACAAATTTTAGATGGTTTAGACTTACCTGAGTTGCCACCTATTGCCTTACAAATTTTGCAATTATCGGTTGGCAGTCAAAATTCAGTGCAAGATTTAGTAGAAATTGTCAGTCAAGATAAGCTGATTCAACAACAAATTATGTTGTATACGCAGTTGCCGTTTGTACAAAACCAGAGCCAGACTGCAGCGAATAATGTGCAAGAGATAGTTGAACATGTATTAGGCTTTGACATGGTAAGCCATATTGCCTTGGGGGTGGCGGCTGGACGGGTATTCAGCCAGCAACAACCAGCGACTGAATATGTAGAATTTTGGCGACATGCATTTTATGCCGCGGCCTATGCACAACGAATCACACAGTTAGTGGCGCCAGAGCTACGTTTGGATCCGGCAATTAGTTACTTGGCCGGTCTGTTCCATAATTTTGGTCTGTTATTGTTTAGTCAATTATTCAAACCCGAATATGCGTTATTAAAAAAATGGATGCAAGCTAATCCTAAAGTCTCAATCGCAGTACTAGAGAAACGTTTATTGGGTATGGGACGGGCATTTAATATTGTGCGTGCTGGGCATGCACGGCTAGGTGAATGGCTGTTACATAATTGGCGACTACCTGAATCTATCTGTGAAATAGCTAGAGAGCATCATTCGCTAACCTATAAAGGCAAATATGCGTCGTATGTGCAGATTATACAGATTGCTAACCAGTTGCTAAGAGAAGATGGTATTGGCGATGGCAGTTCTGGTGGTATCAATGAGCAATTATTAGAGTCATTGGGGCTTAACGCATCACAAGTTATCGACGCAGTTACCAATATTCGCACTGGCGCACTCAGTCTCGATCAAATGGCAGCCGCATTAACTAATCAATGACATATGTGCTATAATCTGCGGCCAGATTGGTCTGGTATTTTTTGGAGAAAAAATGAACATTATTTTATTAGGTCCACCTGGCGCTGGTAAAGGTACTCAAGCAGATTTTATTTGTCAGCATTTGCACATCCCTAAAATTTCTACCGGTGATATGGTGCGTGCTACGATCGCCAAAGATGATGATTTTGGTAGAAATCTTAAAGAAATTGTAAATTCTGGGCGTTTAGTATCCGATGAAATAATTATCACCATGCTCAAAACTAGAATTGCAGCAGCAGATTGTAGCAATGGCTTTTTGCTGGATGGATTTCCGCGTACGATTAATCAGGCCGAAGCATTACAGATGGCTGGAGTTAAAATTAGTTATGTCATTCAGCTGCAGGTTGCTGATGCAGAAATAGTGAAACGTTTGTCCGGGCGCAGATTCCATCCCGATTCAGGCCGTACTTATCATATAGAATTTCAACCACCGCGTGTGCCTAATTGCGATGATGTCACCGGTGAGCCGTTAGTACAGCGTGAAGATGATAGTGAGGCGACAATTATTAAACGATTGAATGTTTATCATGAGCAAACTGAGCCCTTGGTTGCCTGGTATCGACAAAAAAGTGCCACCTTAGGAACACAATATGTATCTTTGGATGGATCGGCACCAGTAGATGTTGTGACTAGCAAAATATTGGACCTGATTCAGGGTGTTTGAATTGTAAAATCATGCAAAATATCCTGTAAATTATAGGGTAAATCAAATAATGCAGCGTGCGATTTTTATGCGATTTATCAGCGCAAAATATTGTAGTAGGTCTGGTTAAAATGTTTTTTATTTTGCAAAATTAGCAGCTGTTTTATAAATAATAATAATAAAATTAAAAATAATTATAAAATATTTTGACAAATTTATGTATTAATATAATATTTGTGCTATGTTTGTATTGACGGTTTAATTCTGGATAGCCTTGGGAGATAGATCATGGCAAGAGCGAAGACGAAGCGAGTGAAGAAGACAGTTGCTAAGAAAGCAGCTAAGAAACGTACAGTAGCTAAAAAACGTAAGACAGCTAAGAAGTCTGTAGCTAAAAAGAAAGTAGCGAAGAAGAAAGTAGCTAAGAAACGCGTAGCTAAGAAAGGCGTGGCTAAGAAACGCAAAACAGCTAAGAAAAAAGTAGCTAAGAAACGTAAAACAGCTAAGAAAAAAGTAGCTAAAAAACGTAAAACAGCTAAGAAATCTGTAGCTAAAGCTGCTCCTAAAAAGCGCGCTAAGAAACGCAGAAAAGCGAAAGCTAAAGCTGTACCAGGCATGGAATTAGCTGTTCCAGCAAAAAAAAAAAGTAGACGAAAATCTGCTTCAAAGTCTAAAAAGTCTGCTGCCAAAGTGACAACGAGAAAAAGAAGCTCTCGTCGCCGTAGAGTTGCGTAGTTAACTCCGTCAGGCTAACCGGACCTAAAACACCACCTTGGGCAACCTCGGTGGTGTTTTTTTTTCTGGAAATGGCAACAACAAAGATATGCTATAATTGTCAACATAATGACGGGAAAATTTTATGAAAATAAGAGCATTTTCTTTGATAGAGCTAATGGTGGTTATTGCCATAGTGGCATTATTAGCCGCCGTTGCCGTGCCATCATATAAGGCATATACAACTAGAGCTAAAATCGCTGCTATTGCTCCAATATTTGGTAATTACATAGGCAACATTTCTCAGTATTTCAATACTAATAGTGTATACCCTACAGCTGAGCAATTGGGGATTGGTACGGCGAGCAGTGTAACAAACCCTTCTGATATTAACGAAAATTTTACTAGCCTGAGTATTTATCCTATACCAGTTGCTACAACATGTGGCAATCCGGTAGGATTAATCACTGCAACTATGGACGGCACTGCGCTTGGCATTAGCCCCGCCTCAAGCAGTTATAATGTTATATATGCCGTAACTGAAATAGATAAGGTAATGGTGGTCAAATGCGCAGAAGGAAATGCGGATGGCGTGTATGCTTATGGCTATATCTGTCCAGATAATTTATTTTTCCAGGCTGATAATCCGACGGCATTTGATGATATTGCTTGTCCGTAATGAATTTGTAGAGTTCTCGTTGTAATGGCCGCCTGTTTTGGTTACTATGGCGGCTATTATCACAACAACAATAATTTAAACCATGCAACCACAACCAACCATACTTGCGATTGAAACCTCCACTGATGCTTGCTCTGTTGCTCTCAGTTATGCTGGGCAAAGCTTCAGTAAAATTGCTGTCGAGCCACAAGCACATGCAAAATTATTGCTTGGTATGGTGGATACAGTCTTGCAACAGGCCGGAATTAAGCTGCAAACAGTCGATGCCTTTGCTTATGGGCAAGGCCCAGGAAGTTTTACCGGGCTGCGCATCGCGGCCAGCGTAGTGCAAGGCTTAGCATTTGGTGTTGGCAAGCCGTTGTTGGCAGTCTCATCGTTGCAAGCTCTAGCACAACAGGCGTTTAATCAGGTTGGGGCGCTGCATAGCTTGGCAGTGTTAGATGCGCGCATGCAAGAGGTATATTGGGGTGCATATCGCGCCAACCAGCAGGGCATAGTCGAGGTTGTAATCGCAGATCAATTGCAAAAACCAGCGACTTTGGTTTTGCCAGAACATGATAAATATCTGGCGGTTGGTACTGGAGCACAGGCTTATACTTTACCATTGAGCCATAATAATCCAGGCTTAACTTTTAATACGCAAATTTTATATCCGCGCGCAGCAGAAGTTTTACAACTGGCGCTAGCACAATACGCTGGTGGCAATTTATTGACATCTAGCCAAGCGATTCCGGTTTATTTGCGGGACAATGTGGTGCAAACCGGCAAAAAAAATCCCGACTGAGGTAGCCGGGACAAAAATTAATTTCCTATTCGGAAATTACAGCTAGGTTACCGCGCTTATCAGGGTAGTGTCAACAGATTTTTTAATTATTTTTTAGATCATAAGCAAGATTGATAATCGCGCTGGCTGTTGGGTGGGTGCTTAAGTCAATATCCATACCAGACAAGAATAGCAACTGCTGTTGTTTAACTGCAGCTGTGTGTTGTGCCACAATAACCTGAAGCTGGCTTTTTACTTGTGCAGTTGATTCTAAGCCTAAGACCGTAACCAGATGAATTAGCATATTTTTCATGGCCAGACTGGCGCTGCGTCGCAGTTTAAACTTGCTGATACTGGTGCGATGAATATGCGTAAAATTCTCAACAGCATCTAAGATATGCAAAATTGAGGCGGCGGATTTAGGATTAGCCGCGATATCTCTGCTTGCTAAGACCGTAGTACGTTGTACCGCGGTAAACATACTGGCTAGTTCAGTATAAATTTGGTTATTTTTACATAACCAATCATTTTGTGGTTGAATTAACTCATATAAATGCCAGGCATCTTCAAGGTCAGTATTTTGCTCCAAGTGCGCATTATCTTGACATATTTGCAGCAACTCTCGATCCACCACAGGTTTTTTACCTAGGCATTGTTTAAATTGCTTTATATCATGACACAATTGCCAAATTTTTGGCGTTGTGCCATAGGCTTGTCTTAGGAACAAGATGTTATGCGGCTCAAGCTGTGCACCATAGGCAATTAATAAAGCAAGTTTCTGTAGCTGGCCTTTATGTATAGCAAAGCTGGCGGGGGTTAGTTTTTGGCTATTGGCAAAATTAGGATCGGCCCCATTTTCTAACAATAAGCTTAAATTTAGAAAGCCAAGATTAATAGGGGTACCATTATAATAGCCAAGCTTATTTTGCATGATGGTTGCCTGGATTAACGCAGCATTATTTGGCATGCGTATATTTATCTGAGCGCCATGTTCTAATAACATTTGTACGATATTAAATTGATACATGCATAAAGCCGTATAAATTGGGTAAGTATTATTATTAACATCCGCACCGGCATTGACTAAATCTAGCGCTAATTTACTATCGCCGGCAGCGATAGCGAGTAATAAAGCTTGGTTTTTTTCAACTATAAGTTTGCTGCTTAGTTGCTCTGGAATATCATAGATTATATCTTGATTGTTTTTGCTAGAGAAAGTTATATATAAATTTAACAATTGCTCTGGTGCTTGTTTGAAAGATTTGAATAATTTATTAGCGGCAGTAGTTACTTCGGTGAATTCTTCGCCATATATATTACTATTAGGATCTAAAATAATAAGCTGGCCGTTGTTTTTGTTGACGCCTATAGTATGATTTATGCTGGATACTCGTAACAGGGCATTATTAGGCAGCGAATCTAACAATAAAATTATTTCATTAACAGTATAAGAATTAATTAAGCCGGCGTTTTCTTTAAGCTCTATAAAATCTTCGCTCGGTTTGATTAGGCTCACGCTAGTAGACATGTTGCTTTGCGGCTCGTTTTCTAAGTAAAACATGTTATTTTGCGTTATCATTAAAGCACCGATAATTTCTTCCATACGGGGATCAGTTTTATTAGCCTCTATGTTAGCTTCTAAAATATAATTTATATAATTATCGTATAATTCACGGCGGTGGTTAGCAATACAGGAAAGCCAAAATGTGACCAAGCCAGAGCACAGACCGCTTTTGAACGAGTACTCAGTCGCACCACCAGTGGCGGCTAGGTAGGTTTGGAATTTGTTAAGTAAGTTTTGCTGTGTTGACATGGGTTGATTGTTGTGTATCCAAGAATCTTACAATGTTTGTTATATTGTTATAGTTTGAGATAATCAGTTCCTTAGACATATCATCTAACAAGTCATTTTCCTGGATATACCTAATCGTCGGTGGAATTGAGTCTGGAATTATCAACATTTCAGAACTAATCTTCCTTTCTTGCAAAAACTGTATGACTCCTGGATCTTTGCTATCAACGACCGCTAGCGCTTGCGTCATGGCCTTGTCTGTGAGTTTATTTCTGATTCCACCTTTGGTTTCCCCGTCTTGTACGCCAGTTGCACCTGCGTCAAGTTTAACATAAGCTTCTAAGGTCTGACAGTCGCTGGCAAGTTGTGCCCACTCACCTACCTTTTCCTTTCCGTAGTAATCGACTAATGAGTCTTTAATCTCATCAGTTATATTATTTTTGAATAGCTCCAATAATTCTTGGTTATCTGTAATTGTATAGTTAGCATGTGCTTGTTTTAGAGCGGTAGCTAATTCTACAAGATTGGCTATGATTGCATTTTGAACTGTTTCGTCGTGCTTAGTTGATTTAATAAGATAATCAAGCTCTGCTAACAATAGTTTTAGTAAAATTATTATTGACTTGCTTGATTGAGTTGCTTCTGCAGTTGCTTCTGCAGTTGCTCCTGCCATGGCAGGTGGAACGTTTTTTAAGGCTAATGCGGTTCGCGCTGCCGTTAAGTCATCAATAATAGTCACTAAAGCCACTTTAATCTTAGGTGTATGTGGCAAGCACCAAGTTCCAGTAGAGGTAAAGTTCTGTTCATGTATTGTTGTTAATAGACGTATAGCTACGTTTAGCATGTCTATGGTTTTAGGTTCTGCCTTGTCCAGTACTGTGAGTATGTTGATCGCATCTGTATAAGCGGTCTGTTTCGCGTTGTCTTTTTTAGTCGAGGCTGTCTGTAACCGTCTCAAACTTGCAATATATTGTTCGATATTTAAAAAATTACCTGACATTATGATCCCCAAAATTAATATTGATACCTAATGTTCGACTATCTGGGATTGGTTAAGTTCAATGCGTATACACTGAAACTTTTCCCCCAACTGCTGGTCTTAATATGTAACACAATCACTGAAAAGTATGTGCATATTGAGGGTAACAAAGCCATGAACGAAGAAGTTAGAATAATAGACAGGATAAACGCTATCAGCGCTAGAGCTGCAGCTGCTAAAAATATCAAACAGATTAAGGATATTTATTTTGAAGCCAGGCCTTTTACGTTAAACATTCTATTAGCTTTTCTAGAAAGCTCTGGCTCGGAAGTTAAAGAAACTTGCAAAGATTTAATAGCAGTATGTAAAAAAAATGAGCCTGAATTAATTGTCGATGCTGTTATATTATGGACTAGACGAAACGCCAATACTGAGGCTTATAAACAGCTGCCAAGAGACGTGAGTTCTGCTATTGAGAGCGTCAACTTTTTGGGGCAAACTGTTTTAAACAGATTAAAAGAGTTATCCTCGATTCGCGAACGAGCAAAAGAACAAAAACAGAAAAAAGTAGAACAAGAAAAATCAATATTAGATGCCATCGTTAAAGTTACAGAAGAATGTGCCACTAAAACTGTTGATACAGCTGAAAATTTACGATTTTTGGGCGATAAATGCGTAAAATGTACTAAAGATGCTTTGCGATTGATCTATGATTCCGAACCAAGAGATGAAGACTTTACATTAAAATTTAACGAAATTGTGCAAGATGTAAATGCAGTTGATGTTAGTGGCGATAGTTCATCAAAGTACTTTATGGATGTTGCTTTGGATGTGGCTTTGCTGATTGCGCCTTTGTCTGTAGAAGAAAATGAAGAACTAAAATTGCCGGTTATAGTTAATAATGTTTTGGATAAATTATTGGACATGAATGAAGCATTTGTAAAAGCAAAAGAGCAAGTAGAGTTTAAAGATAAGCTAAGCGGTTTTTTGCTAAAAGCCGCGGCGGCGGTGACGACGGTAGAAACCAAAAAAAAGAGAGAATAATATGTTAACAGAACAAGAACAACAGGCTTTGTTTAAATGGATAAGTAAAAGCAAACTTAGTGTTTCCAGGAAGGCATTTGAAATGTCAGCGGAAACTAAATATCCTGAAAAACGTTTAAATTACTGGATGGGTGTTGATTTGTATGCTCAGGCTAAAGAAGCAGATAAAGAATCGTTAACAGTCGAAGAAATTGCGGCTGCATATGTTAATCTTTCATATGCAGATAAAGAATCAATAGCCTTTGGTTGGCGGGCAATAAAAAAAGATGTGTACACTCCGATCGTTCAATCATCGGAGCCACCAGCTGTATTAACTGATAAAAATAAAGTGCAAAAAGTGCAAGAAGATTTATTTTCACCCCTTAATAACTACTTGCTTACAAATAAAAATGGCATTTATGAATTATTGAGTTATTTGACCGATGTTGCCGGTCTTAAAGAAGAAATAGCTGGAAACATATTGTCGTTCCTTAAAAAAGACAATTTAACTGAAGATAATATTATGACTATAGTTAACACTTTATACTTACAATTTAACAATGCATGCCTTGAATTTTATTATATTGTCAGTAATCCAAATTATGCCGCTGCTAGAGAAATTTTTAGTGGTGTAGATCTGACGAGCAAAGATCCTCAACAAAAAACCGTTGCTGATAAATTAGTTGCATCATTCTTTGGCGAGGGTCTAATTGCAGATGATACTAGCGAAGAAGATTTAGCTAAAAAACTTGACAGTTATAAAAAAGGTAGTGACATAATAGCACATGAAGATAGAAAATTTTTTGAGTCAGCAGCTAATTACGCGTTGTTTAATTGTAAATATAAACAAAAAACAGATGTAGCTGCAGCAGCAGTTTACAATCACGGATCCATAAGAAATGAATTATTAATAATTGCACGTATGGAACAATTTTGTAGAATTGCAGATGCGCTTCAACCCAAGAAGAATTCATTAGTGAAGGATTTTATTGCGAGAATAACCCCTGCTAACCTTGCAGAAGTTAGAAAAGAATTAAAAGGATTAGAAAAACTAGGATACTCTAACATACAATGCAGTGTATATATTGAAAATAAATGTAAAGAGATCGAAAAAGGGATTAATAAACAACAAAGCGGAGTATTTAGTATTGCACGTGTTGCTAGTAAACGATTATTTAGCCCCACTAGTCCCAGCACGTCTACTGAAGGAACATTATCACCTTCACGTTCACCTGAAATATTAGGCAGTACTATTAAGAAAACTGAAAATACTGCAGATAAAGGTACAGTACAGCCTATACTACCTTCAACCAACGAAAAAACAAAAACAGATAAAGGTAAGCGCCGGTAGAATCTCACACCTTAAACAACTTATCCAATACTCCCTTATACACCAGCGTCAGCTGGTCCAAATCGGCACACGTTACATGCTCGTTTACCGCATGAATAGTCTCGGCTAGCAGGCCTAATTCAAATACTTCACAGCCTAAATTAATAATAAATCTTGCATCTGAAGTTCCACCGACGTTAGATAGATTAGGTGCTTGCTTGGTGATCTCCTCGATAACTTCGCTGGCTACTTTGGTTAATTGCCCCTTACGCGACATAAACGGCGCGCCGCCTTGTTTCCATTCTAAGTCATATGGCAAGGGCTGGGTTTTTAAACTTTGCTCGATACTAGTTTTTAATTGCTCTGGTGTTACTTGCGGCGAGAAACGCACGTTAAACTGACAATATAACGTTTCTGGGATCACGTTCTCGGCACCAACACCGGAGTGCATGTTAGTGATTTGCAAACTACTAGCTGGAAAATCTTCGCTGGCTTGATCCCATTGTAGTTGTGTTAGCTTGTGTAAAGCCGGCAGGGTGGCATGAATCGGGTTATTGGCTTTATGCGGGTAGCCAACATGCCCTTGTTTACCAGTAAAATTCACGGTGCCGGTTAAGGAACCACGCGCACCAAGTTTAATCGTATCGCAGACGTTGTGCTGACCAATTGGTTCGCCAACGATACACCAGTCGACCTGTATTTTATCTTTTTGTAATTGCTCTACTACGCGTTTGGTACCATCATGCGCTGGACCTTCTTCGTCGCTGGTAATTAAAAAGCTGATGGTGCCTGGGTGGCTGGGATGTTGTTGAATAAATTCACTCACTGCTACTAACATCGCGGCGATGCCGCCCTTCATGTCAGCCACACCACGACCGTAAAGTTTACCGTCACGAATGGTTGGCACAAATGGATCGCTGCTCCATAAACTGTGATCACCTGGTGGTACCACATCGGTGTGACCAGCAAACATAAAATGCGGTGCGCCACTACCATGAGTTGCCCATAGATTACTTGTCTCACCAAATGGCATGGCGGTAATAATAAAACCAAGTTTGCTTAGTTCTGCGGCAATGATCTCTTGGCAGCCAGCATCGTGGGGCGTAACTGAAGGGCAGGATATTAATCTCTTGGTTAATTCAATAGTTTTACTGCTGGTCATTATTCGTTTCCTCTGAGTAATTCATTAATGCTGACTTTAGCGCGGGTTTTGGCATCGACGGTTTTTACGATAATTGCACATTCAGTATTATACTTGCCGTCGCTACTTGGTAAGCTGCCAGGTACTACTACCGAACCAGCTGGCACGCGACCAAAAGTTACTTCATCGTAGCGCCGATTATAAATCCTAGTGCTTTGCCCAATACGCACGCCCATCGCAATTACCGAGCCTTGTTCAACAATTACCCCTTCAACTATTGAGGCGCCAGTACCGATAAAACAATCATCCTCGATAATTACTGGCTGCGCTTGTAACGGCTCTAACACACCACCGATGCAAGTATTGCTGGAAATATGGGTGTTTTTGCCGATTTGCGCACAAGAACCAATCGTCGCCCAGATATCGATCATCGAGCCGCTACCGATATACGCGCCAATGTTAATATAACTGGGCATTAATACACAGTTGGGCCCTATATAGACCCCGGAGCGCACATAAGCTGGTGGTACCACGCGTACCTGTTGCTGTTTAAATTGCTCGGACGAATAGTTAGCGTATTTTAAGCTTACTTTATCGTAGAAATTGCTCAGTTCGCTAGTGAATAACGCATTACTGTTTAAACGAAAATGTAACAATACTGCTTTTTTTAGCCATTGGTTGATCTGCCACTGGTTGTCAATTTTCTCGGCAATACGCAGGCTGCCATCACCCAAGGCGTTGATAACTTGCTCTACAGCTTGTTTATATTGTGGGTTTGGCTGATCGGGAGAAATAGCGTCGCGTTGTTCATAGGCAATATTTATTATATCTTCTAAGGCGTGCATGCTAATCTCCATTCAGTTTGGCTATGCGCAATCATAGCTTGCCGGAGGCTAATGAAGCAAGGTTGTGCGATATTAGCCATAGCAAAATGCCCAGCTAGTCGTGTTATACTGGCGGAAATAATAGGAGAATCTATGGTTGAGTTTGAAACGCCGCTTTTGGTTACGTTTGTTGGTTATATTGCTATTATATTAGCTATTGCTTATATCTCTACCAGGCTTACGTCCAATCTTTCGGACTATGTGTTAGCTGGGCGACGTTTAAGTGGGCCAGTCACGGCGCTAGGCGCGGGCGCTTCTGATATGAGCAGCTGGCTTTTAATGGCGCTGCCGGGCTTGGTTTATGTCAATGGCTTGAGTATGATCTGGATGCCATTAGCCTTAATTTTGGGCGCCTATTGTAATTGGCGTTTTATGGCCAAACGTTTACGCGTGTATACTGAAGTAGCCAACGACTCATTGACCATTCCAGAATTTTTATGCAATCGTTTTAAAGACAAGGGATACAGCTTACGCATCGTAACTTCGCTGTCAATTATTATATTTTTTACTTTTTATGCTGCGGCAGGTTTAGTCTCTGGTGCACTGTTAATCCAACACACATTTAATGGGATTGAATATTTACCTGCGTTGTTAATTACTGCGAGTGTAATTGTTACTTACACCGCTATTGGTGGTTTTTTAGCGGTAAGTTGGATTGATTTTTTCCAGGGTAGTTTAATGTTTGTGGCGCTATTAGTAGTGCCAATTGTTACTTGTTTAAATATGGGTGGTCTGAGCGAAACGGTACAAAATATCTCAGTGCACAGCGCCGGACATTTAGAAGTATTTAAAAACATTAAATTTTTAGGGCTATTATCATTATTTGCCTGGGGCTTAGGTTATTTTGGCCAGTTGCATATTAATACGCGTTTTATGGCGATTCGATCAATAAAAGAATTGCCGCTAGCCAGACTTATTTGTATGAACTGGATGACACTGGCATTAGCTGGTGCGGTTGCCACTGGTTTATTTGGTTATACATATTTTTATACTCAGCCATTAGTTAAACAAGATACGGTGTTTATCGTTTTATCGCAGCAATTGTTTAATCCGTGGGTTGCAGGAATTTTATTATCAGCCGTAATATCCGCGGTAATGAGTACTGTTTCTGCGCAAATTTTAATGTCTTCAAGTATTTTGGTCGAAGACTTTTATCATGGCATATTTCGTAAACAGGCCAGTGATAGTGAAAACTTATGGGCTGGGCGTTTAATTCTGTTGGCAGTTGCGTCGGTTGCAGTGTTAATCGCGGCTAATCCTACACGCACCATTATGCAGGCGGTAGGTTTCGCCTGGTCTGGTCTAGGTTCGGCATTTGGGCCAGTGTTATTATTTAGTTTATTCTGGCGGCGCATGTCACGCCAGGCGGCAGTGTGGGGTATTATTAGCGGCGCGAGTATGGTCTTGCTGTGGGGCGTTGGGTCATACTTTATTGATGGTTTATTTAGCAACCCCGATATATTACCTGGTTTTGAAATGCTACCTGGATTTATCACTAGTTGTATAGTGATCTTGGTGGTGGGCTTAAAATCGCCAATGCCAGGTGCAGATGTATTAGCCGATTTTGATAAAACTATGGCGATTATTGCGGCGGAAGAAGCAGAAAATCAGGATATAATTGTTAATACGGTTATTAACTCTTCTATTGCTGAACATTGATAGTCGTTAACGATGTTAACATTCTTTATTAAACTATCGCGCTATATTTTCGGTGATTTTGCCGAAGATGAGTTTAAAAAATTCCTATTCATGGGTGGCATTTTTGCCTTGATAATTGGCGTATATTGGACTTTACGGCCATTAAAAGACGCTATATTTATCCAGCTAGTAGATAAAATGCACTTGCCCTATGCTAAAACCATGACCGTAATTGGTTTGCTACCATTAATTATTATTTATACTAAGCTCCTAGAAAAAAATTCACGCGAGAAAATGTTGCAAATATTACCAGCGTTTTATGGCAGTGTAATCTTAATTTTTGGTTTATTAATGTTCTTCTTACAAGAGACTATAAGCACTTCTGTTATGCTAACTATATTAGGTTATGCCTGGTATTTATTTGTTGAAAGTTTTGGATCTTTGTTAGTAGCGTTATTTTGGGCATTTGCGACTGATGTTACTGAGCCAGACTCGGCTAAACGTGGTTTTCCTTTAGTTGTAGCGCTAGGGCAAATTGGTGGCATAATTTGTCCATTTAGCGTTGGCGGGTTGCCATATCGTTTAGGTTATAAAACAGATGCGTTATCGCTTATGTTGCTAGGGTTGCTAATTTTATGCATTATACCATTAGTAAAATATTTTTTAAAAATTACCCCCAAATATTTATTAGCTTCATTCGCAAGCCAGAATAACTTTACACTGTTACAAGCCAAACCAGATTTTCTTCAAGGCTTAAAATTAATCCTAACGCATAAATATTTACTGGGCATTGTAGTCGTAAACTTCGCGTATGATTTAATTGTAACTATATTTGATTTTAATTTTAAAGTTGCTGCGGCTACGCAATATACTGGAGTGGCGTTAAGCCACTTTTTAAGCATCTATGGTTCCAGTGTAAATATATTGTCATTATTATTTTTGCTGTTGGGAATTAGCAATATTACCCGTTATTTGGGGATCGGCGTGGCGTTGGCTACGATGCCAGTATTAATCGGTTTAGCCTTATTTAGTTTTATTACGATAAATTCTTTGACTTTTTTATTTATATTAATGGTCAGTTCAAAGGCTATTAATTATGCTCTAAGTGAACCTGCTATTAAGCAATTATATATTCCAACTACTAGTGCCGTTCGTTTTAAAGCTCAAGCTTGGATCGAGACTTTTGGTTCTAGAGCCTCAAAAGGTGCCGGTTCAATGTTTAATATGCTTCTTAAGCCATTACAAATGAACATGGGTGAAATAGCCGGCAGGGCGCATTATATTTTTATCTGTGGTGGCTTAGGGTTCCCAGTAATTATATTATGGTTTATAACCGCTTTGTATTTAACCAAAACATTCGCTCAAGCGGTAAAGGACAAAAAAATAATATGTTAAAAAAGATATTTTTGTGTTGTGTATTTGCCAGTTATCTCGAGGCTTGCGAATTAAATCCAGATTTAATATATTTTGCTCCTGCCCAACAGCAAGATCGCGCATTACTTACTGAATTAGCCATAGATTCTACTGATGTACATAATAAACGCCTAGCGCCAAAATTTGTGGCGCGGCTGATATTTACTATTACTAGCGAGCAAATAGCTGCTGGCTTAGTAGAAAAAATTCTGCAGTCAAATTGTTCGGAAATTTTAGGCTTTTATGCGCTAAGAACTAATCCGCAGGATCATGCACAACAAAAAATCGAGCTTAGATTACTGTTTGTAAACCCTAGTTATATAAAACACGGTTTGGGTAGCAGACTATTCCAGCGAGCGCAGGCGCACAGCCAAGCCCTAGGCTACAAAAATTTGTACTGGATTAGCGATCCCGACGCCCAAGATTTTTATCGTAAGCAGGGGGCGCTGCAGACCGGTACCAGCTTCAATATACTTAATTTTTTTACCCCAGTAGTGCTATTTTCCAAGCCTATAAGCTAATTTTGCTGTAATTACACCTAGGAACTTTACGTTGTTATATATGTCTATTTAGAGTACTGAAAAGGCTAAATTAGGAGATATTGAATGTCAGGTGTAAGTGCCGCCGGCGAAAAAAAACGGCAAGCAAATAGAATCTTAGTATTGCTAGACGGGATAAAAAAAGTTACGAAGCAGCTCGAGGAGCATGAGCGTCTGTACGCATTGCTGAGCGAATCAGATATGCCAGTCATAATTACTAAGGTGTGTCAGAATGTAAATCTTGAAGCTAGTGAAAGAGAAATAGTGGGTTTTTATGCTGCTTGCAATGGTACAGTTAAAGACATAATAGACTCTTATTATAAGGTTGCAGATACCAAAACTTACGATACAAAAAAAAATGACATTACTGCTTCATTTTCTAATTTAGAGACAGCAAAATTAAATTACATGCGGCTTATGCAGACAGATATTGGCATTTTGCAGGAGTTAAAACTTTTGTTAGAAGCGCAATTATCGCCTGATAATTATGTGGACTCGCAAGAATTATTGTACAGGCTTATAGTAGATGTTAAAAAATACGATGAAATTCGTAAGAATAAAACCAACACGAAAATTGATATCAAAGCTGCAGATTTATATAGAATATGTAACAAAATATATCTTGATCTATTTGATGTGGCAGATGAGTTAGAAAAAACATTTGCTTCGAGGGCTAAGAATAGCGTTTATGGTAACAAAACTGACTTTGAAGAATTCAGGGAGATCAATGATAAAACCAAAGTTATGTTATCTGAATTGCTACTTAATTCCGCCAATGATCTGGAAGTTCAGCTGTTGCTTCTTGAAAAAGAAAATTTTGACGAAGAACAACAGCGCGTGTTATTCCCATTATTGAGAGACATCGCGTCTGATCCTGTACTAGAAATTCGGACACCATTTTACGCAACAGATCCCACTTTCTCAAACTCTGCTGGGATCATATAGTTAATAATTGCAGAGTGTCTACGTTTGCGATTGTAATAGCATTCAATGTATTCGACAATAGAAGTCTTAGCAATTTCTCTAGTCTCGTACCTTTCATCATGCACTAATTCAACCTTAAGTGTATGGAAGAA